>JADMIO010955753.1_pt1 | contig 91511 bp, 77 predicted proteins | sample 8958161 | NCBI WGS metagenome assembly JADMIO01 (sample SAMN16585339, study PRJNA669376) | soil metagenome | isolation source: Crop rotation soil | place: USA: Cullars Rotation, Alabama | collected 2011
GCCTTTCTGGCATGCAACTTCTGGCTCGCCGACAACTATGCGCTTCAGGGACGGACCGCCGAAGCCCATTCGCTGTTCAGGCGCCTGCTGGCGCTTCGCAACGATGTCGGCCTGCTTGCCGAGGAATACGAGCCGGTGTCGGGCCGCATGCTTGGCAATTTCCCGCAGGCTTTCAGCCACGTCGGACTGATCAACACGGCGCTCACCCTCGCGCAGACAGTGGACCAGCGTCATCCGGAGGACCACCGGGACCGGATCGAGGCACCTTCCCTTGTCCCATAAGTCCTCTGCAATGCGTGCGGCCGCCGAACAGACGTCGTTTCCCGCCGGCTCGCCGCGGGCGCGCGCCCGTTCGGGACGTCGATGGAGACGACGCACCATCCACTATTGTTTCGCTGCGGCAACAATAGCTTTCCCCTTTCCCGCATCAATTTGCCGACGGTCCCTTCCTACTCTCTGGACTGATCGCCGCGACGCTCGGTTCGTTCGCGCGGGCAACCCGGCCACCATTCAACTGACGAAAGGTCCGTAACGATGTCCAAGCCATTTCCCATCACTGGCGACCACAGGACACTGGCCGACAGGGCGCGCCTGCCATTCGAGTGTGTCGCGTTGCTTTTGCAGGGCGGCGGCGCCCTTGGCGCCTATCAGGCCGGAGTCTACGAGGCCTTGGTCGAGGCCGGCATTCATCCCGACTGGGTTGCCGGCATCTCGATCGGCGCCATCAACGGGGCGCTGATTGCGGGCAATCCGCCGGAAACGCGTGTCGAGAAGCTGCGTGCCTTCTGGAAGGGCATCACCCGCAATACCTACTGCGCCTGGAGTCCGCAGCCGGGTTCCTTTTTTTCGCCCGGCGATGTCGGACGAAAATGGTTGAATCAGGCCGAAGCGGGCCTGACGCTCATGCGTGGCGTCCCGGGGTTCTTCAAGCCGCGGCTTCCGGCACCGTGGTTGCATCAGGAAGGCACGGCCGGCGCCACGAGCTTCTACGATACCGCCGAGCTGAAATCGACGCTCGAATGCCTTGTCGATTTCGACCGCATCAATTCCGGGCAACTGCGGCTGAGCGTCGGCGCGGTCAACGTGCGGACCGGCAATTTCGTCTACTTCGACACCAAGACCCACAAAATCGGGCCCGAGCACATCATGGCGAGCGGCGCACTACCGCCGGGCTTTCCGCCGGTCGAGATCGAAGGCGAGCACTATTGGGACGGCGGCCTGGTCTCCAACACCCCGCTCCAGTGGGTGATCGACAGCCGGCCCCAGCTCGACACCCTCGCCTTCCAGATCGACCTGTGGAGCGCGAGGGGTGACTACCCGCGTACGATCGCGGAGGTGTCGACCCGGCAAAAGGACATCCAGTATTCCAGCCGCACCCGTGCCGCGACCGATTTCATTCGCTACGTGCAGCGACTGCGGCACGCCATGGCCGATCTGATGGAAAAGCTGCCGGACGATCTGACGGCTTCGCCCGAAGCGCAGTTGCTGAAGTCCGTCGCCTCGCGCAAGGTCTACAATATCGTGCATCTGATCTATCACGCGAAGACCTACGAGGGCGATTCAAAGGATTATGAATTCTCCCGTGCGAGCATGACCGAGCACTGGCGCGCGGGCTACCATGATGCCGTCCGCACGCTTCGCCATCCGGACGTGCTCGGTCGCCCGGTCAATCCGGAGGGTGTTCTGACCTTCGATCTGGCACGGGACGGGCGCGAATAGGCCGCCAAAGCGCGCGCGTTCAACCGGCGTCCAGCCTTCGATGAGGCTTGGGATCGATCTGGCCGGGCTGGCAGCCCGGCCAGATTGCTGTCGGCTGTTTTCAGCCGAAACGCGTCCTGACCCGCCCCGCCTTGCATCCGAAGCCTTTTGTTGGCTTCGCGGCGTGGAATCCCCAACCAACGTATGATCGCGATAGGCCCGGCGGACATCCGAAAATCGTCGCACGGTCAACTGAAATCGACCTCCGTCCGATACGGAAATGGTCGCAGCGCCCCCACAATTCGCTTGAGCCGTTCGGCCATCCAGACTTCGACGGTACGACCCGGCCCGCGTGTGCTCGCCATTCTCAGCGCAGGGAGGCGCATGATGACATATTCGCCACAGGCTTACCGGACACCGCTTCGGCGCGCACCGCGATTGTCCGCCGACGATGAGGCGGCTCTCGCGCGGAGATGGAGAAACACGAACGACCGGAGCGCGATCAACCGGCTGGTCGAGGCGAACCGCCCGTTCGTCATCGCGATCGCTCGCAAGCTCAAGGGATATCCTGTCTGCCAGGACGACCTCGTCTCGGAGGGCGTTCTCGGCCTGATCAAGGCGGCAGAGCGCTTCGACCCCGACCGTGGCACCCGGCTCGCGACTTATGCCGCGGTATGGATCAAGGCCGCGATGTACGATTTCATCTTCAGGTCGCTGTCAGTCGCGAAAGTCGCCGCAACCGGCGCCAGGAAGCGAATCTTCTTCAGGCTCCGGCAATTGGCCGGCTCGAGGCTTGACGGGGCGGTCATTCCCACGCTCGCCGTTCAGCTGGGTGCCTCCATCGAAGACGTCGGATGCATTGCGAGCTGTCTCGCTCAATCGAGTCGCTCCCTGAATGCGCCGACGCCATTCACCGACGCCAGACCACTGGAGACCTCGATCGCAGACGAACACAACGATCCGGAGATCGAACTCGTTGAGCAAGACGACCTGAACCGGCGACGGGCGTTACTGGCGGAAGCCATAAACGTTCTCGATGAACGCGAACGGCACATCCTGGTCAGCCGCCGGATTCGTGACGAGCCCCTGCCGACCAAGGACCTGGCGGCGCAATACGACGTTTCGGCCGAGCGCATCTCCCAGCTCGAAGCAAGAGCCTTTGAAAAAGTGAAGAAGGCGGTACTTGCCCGAGTCGAAGCACGGTGAAGAGAGGGGAGAGCAGCACGTGAACAACCTGATAGAAATCTCGACATTCGCACGGGTCGTGGAAGCGTCCGGCTTCACGGCTGCCGCCCGCCAGCTCGGCCTCTCGCCACCTGTGGTGACCACGCGCGTTCAGTCGCTCGAGGCCAGGCTCGGCACACGCCTTCTGAATCGAACGACAAGGAGCCTGAGCCTGACCGACGCCGGCAAGGCCTATTACGACCGCTGCATCCGCATTCTGGCTGATTTGGAGGACGCCGAGAATGCGGTCAGGCTGACGCATACAAACCCGTGCGGGATGATACGGCTCAACACGTGCCCCCTCGTCGAGCATCAGGTCACCCGTCTCATATGCGAATTCACTCGCGTCGCTTCTGGATTTTCGTTCCAGGTGACGTCGACGCAGCGGATGATCGACCTCGTCGGCGAAGGCCACGATCTCGCCATCCGAGCCGGACAACTCTCGGATTCGACGTTGCTCGCGCGCAGGCTTGGATACGCCCGATGTGTGCTCTGCGCCGCCCCCGCCTACCTGGCGGCCAATGCCGGCCCGGCCAAAATCGATCAACTGCAGGATCACAAGTGCCTGGCCGTTTCCGACTCCCAGTCGGGCGCGGAATGGATTTTCACGAAGGACAAGACGACGCACAGCGTGCGTCCGTCACATGTCTTCCGGGCGACGAACGCCGAAGCACTCCGGCTTGCGGCATTGTCCGGTCTCGGCATCGCACTATTGCCGGAGCCGATCGTTGCCGATCATCTGGAGGCGGCACAGCTCATCCGCGTTCTTCCGGACTACGAGCCGGCCGCGGCAGACATTCACGCCGTCTTCCCGCCACGCGGACGGACTTCTGCAAGGGTCCGGAGATTTGTCGATTTCGTCGTGGAGCGGCTGAGGCAATGACCGGCGGCGTCACGGTAAGCGGCAGCGGCCGTCTAAAACGCGCAACGCGGAGCGCGCCGAAGCGAACGGGCTCAACCTTTGTCGTAGCCCGACTATGCAACGGTTTAATCCGAATCAATGTCGGTAGGATGTGTCGATGCCCTCCGATATTCCAATATTAGACGGGTCCGGCGCGAACCACTTCATCCAAAGGAGGCCGTCGAAATGCACCGCTCTGCTGATGCGCTCCGCCAATCACCGCGGACCAACGGAACTTACGAAGGCCGGCCCGTGGTGGTCCGCCCGTGCATCGTCGGGAGGGAGCAGACAGCCGGCGATCCGGATAGCACGCTGAAGTTCGACCGGGGCACCGTCTTTCTGCTTCGCGAAATGACGCACCGGATCAACAACGAGTTTGCGTCCCTGATGGGTCTCATGTCGCGGGCCGCGCGTGATCTGACCGACGACAGAGCCAAGGCGGCTTTTGAGGACGTTGCTGAATGTCTGTGCAGCCATGCGGAAGTCCATCGCGCATTGGCCGTCCCCGAACACGACGACCTGATCGACGCGACAGACTATCTCGGCTCGTTATGCCGGGCGATCAGCCGGACAACGCTTGCGCGAAGAGGCATAACGCTGACGATGGTGGGCACCCGGCAATACGCGACGGCCGCGCAATGCTGGAAGCTGGGGATGATCGTTTCCGAACTGGTCAACAATTCCGTCCGTCATGCTTTTGCCGAAGGTGGAAGCCGCATCCGGGTGGATCTCGGCAGCGCCGGACATCAGTTGCGATGCCGCGTGTCCGACGACGGAAAGCATTCTACTCAATATCGGCCACCGTCCCGCCGAAGCGGACTGACGATCGTCGAAACGCTGGCAACGGCCATGGCCGGCACAATCGAGCACCGGGCGACCGCACAGGGCACGCGCGCCGTGATCAGGTTTCCGGCGACCCATCGGGACCCGTCTCTGGCGGCATTCGATTGATTGAAACTGACGAACAATGAATTCGAAATATGGTGCGTTAATCTGAACGACCTGCCGCACTAATTAGGAGGTTGTCAGGACGGCAATACGGCCCGTCCACAACAGGCAGGAGTTTCAAATGTCTATCAAGTCCACGCTCTGGATGGCCTTCGCAGTCGTGCTTCTGGGTGCCGCGACCCCGGCCTTCGCCGATGAGATCCCGGCCGGCGGGTTCGTCGGCAGCACCACCGGGACCGGCTACAGCAGGCTTCCGTTCGGTTACGATGCGCAGGGCAAGCTCCATGTGCTCCAGTCGGATTCGCTCAAGACCGGTTGGGTCGTCTCGCGCCGTGCAGAGAATGCGTATGCCAAGGCCGGCGAAGCGGCGCCCCGCTATGACAGCAACAGCATCATGGCCCCGCCGTTCTCGTCGAACTACGAGCCTGACCTGAACAGCCATTGAACGGTTGTGCGTACGCTGTTCGAGATGGCAAGTCGCCCCTTCCCCATCGGAGTCGCATTCCTCCCCGCTCAGGTGAGCCGGGTCAGGGAGCGGCCCCGGTGGGAAGGCCGTTGGGCCAGGACCAGGCCGCCCGTTCCGACGGCGCGACACGCGGCGACACACCTGCGAACAATCTTGCGGACCATGTCCGAGGACGTCGTCGAAATTCCGGCGAGCCCTATGCGGCCATGCCGCCTTCAATCGGCGAGTAGGCCAACCCGAGGCTCTCGGCCACCGGTTTGCAGGTGATCCGGCCGCGATGCACGTTGAGGCCGGCGCGAAGACCGGCATTCTCCATGACCGCGGCAAATCCACCATGCGCCAATTGCAGCCCGTAGGGGAGCGTCGCGTTGTTCAACGCCTGGCTGGACGTGACCGGCACCCCGCCGGGCATATTCGCCACGCAGTAATGCACGATGCCGTCGATTTCATACGTCGGATGGTCATGCGTGGTCGGATGCGACGTCTCGAAACAGCCGCCCTGGTCGATCGCCACGTCGACGAGGACCGACCCGCGCCGCATCGATTTCAGCATGTTTGCCGTGACCAGCTTGGGAGCGCTATGGCCCGGCACCAGCACGGCACCGATCACGACATCTGCGGCGAACACTTCGTGCTCGATCGCCTCGATGGTCGAGAAACGCGTGCCCACGCGTCCGCCAAACATCTCGTCGAGCTCGCGCAGGCGGGGGATTGCGCGATCCACGACCGTCACGTCGGCACCGAGACCGACAGCCATGCGGGCGGCGTGCGTTCCGACGACTCCGCCCCCGAGCACGACCACGCGCGCCGGCTCGACACCCGGAACGCCTCCGATCAGGAGACCGCGACCGCCATTGTAGCGGCGCATGGCAACCGCGGCCGCCTCGATCGACATCCGGCCGGCGACCTCGCTCATGGGCGCAAGCAGCGGAAGCCCGCCTTTGCCGTCCGTTACCGTCTCGTAGGCGATTGCCGTACATCCGGAAGCGATGAGGCCCTTCGTCTGCGCCGGATCCGCCGCAAGATGAAGATAGGTGAACAGGATCTGGCCTTCGCGCAGCTGCACCCATTCGCTCGGCTGCGGCTCCTTGACCTTCACGATCATGTCGGCCGTCGCAAAGACCTCCGCGGCGTTCTCCGCGATGACCGCACCAGCCTTTCGATAGACGCCGTCATCCGCGCCGATTCCGGAACCGGCATTCGTCTCCACGACAACCGTATGACCGGCGGCGACATACTCGCGCACCGCGCCCGGGGTAAGCCCGACGCGGTACTCATGTGTCTTGATCTCTTTCGGCACTCCGATGCGCATGATCAAACCCTTCTGCAATCCGGCAGCATCCGCTCTTGCACAATTTTGATCCGCTCATAGCGTCGCAGCGACCTCGTCAACCGCACCTTTGGCGGCGGCGACGATGATGTCCGCCTCCTCACGCGACAGGCAGAGGGGCGGAGCAAACCCCATGATATCACCTTGCGGCATGGCGCGGCCAATAACGCCGCGTTGCAGGAGAGCGGCAACGACGCGCGGGCCGACCTTTAGTTGCGGATCGAAAAAGACCCGGTCGTCGCGGTCGCGGACGAGTTCGACAGCCGCCAGCATCCCTTCTCCGCGCACTTCGCCGACAAGCGGGTGGCCGTCGAAGGCCTGGGCAAGCGCGTTGCGAAAATAGCCGCCGACCTCACGCGCGTTGGTGACCAGATCGAGCTCATCGAGCAATTCCAGATTGGCGACGCCGGCGGCGGCGCAGAGCGGGTGTGACGAATAGGTCCAGCCGTGTCCAATGGCGCCAAACGTGTCCGCCCCTGTCTCCAGGAGGCGCCAGAGTTTCTCCGACACGATCACGCCCGACAGCGGCGCATAAGCGGAGGTCAGGCCTTTCGCGATGGTGATCAGGTCCGGCTCGATGCCGTAACGATCCGAGCCGAACATCGAACCCAGCCGGCCGAAGCCGGTGATCACCTCGTCGGCGATCAGGAGGATGTCGTACTTCTTCAAGACCGCCTGAATCTTCGGCCAGTAGCCCGCGGGCGGCGGCACGATGCCGCCGGTGCCGAGCACCGGCTCGCCGATGAAGGCCGCGATGGTGTCGGGCCCTTCGGCCAGAATGAGCGCCTCGAGCTTGTCGGCGCAGAACTGGGTGAACTGGTCCTCGGTCTGCGACCGGTCGGCGCGGCGGAAATAGTACGGCGCCTCGGTATGCAGGATCGGCGCCTTCGGGAGGTCGAACAGGTCGTGGAATGCGGCCAGGCCGGTGAGGCTGCCGGTCATCACGCCGGAGCCGTGATAGCCGCGCCAGCGGGAGATGATCTTCTTCTTCTCCGGGCGCTTGAGCACGTTGTTGAGATACCAGACGAGCTTGATGTTCGTTTCGTTGGCATCGGACCCCGACAGGCCGAAGAAGACGCGGCTCATGCCCTTCGGCGCCCGGTCGATGATCATCTTGGCCAGCCGGATCGACGGCTCGCTGCCGTGGCCGACATAGGCGTGGTAGTACGGCAGTTGCGACGCCTGCGCGGCGATCGCGTCCATGATCTCGCGCCGGCCGTAGCCGACATTGACGCAATACAGGCCGGCGAACGCGTCCAGGCTGCGCCGGCCCTCGCGGTCGACGATGTAGACCCCCTCGCCGCCGGTGACGATGCGGTTCGCGGTTTCGCCGCGGGCATGCTGGCCCATATGCGTCGAGGGATGGAAGAAATGGTCGCGATCCCAGGCCGTCAATTCGTTGCCGGCGGCCGGCGTGGTTTTGTTCAGCATCTCTATGTCCTTTCAGCACAAGGTCGAAATCAGTTCACGTCGAGGCAGACGCATTTGAGGTCGGTGAACGCCTCGATGCCATGGCGCGATCCCTCGCGGCCGAGACCGGATTGCTTCATGCCGCCGAACGGCGTCGCTGCGCCGGTCATCTTCACGCGATTGACCGCGATCATTCCATAATCGAGCGAGCGGCTCATCCGCAGCGCGCGGCCGCCGTTCTCGGTCACCACATAGGCGATCAGCCCGTACTCGGTGTCGTTGGCCCTGCGCACCACCTCGTCCTCGGACTCGAAGGCGGTGACCGCGGCAATCGGCGCGAAGCTTTCCTCGTGCATGATCCTGGCTCCATCCGGAACATCGACCAGGAGGGTCGGCGCCAGAAACAGCGGCCCGGGACCCGACCCGCCGCCCGCGAGACGGCGTGCGCCCCGCCGCACCGCGTCCTCGATCTGCGCCTTCGCTTTCGCCACCGCGCGCTCGTGCATCAGAGGACCGATCGCGGTTCCAGGCTCGAGCCCCGCGCCGACCTTCAACCGGGCCATTCGCTCCGCGAACAGCCGGCAGAAGGCGGGATAGAGCGCGCGCTGCACATAGATGCGGTTGGCCGCCAGACAGTCCTGACCGGACGTCGCGAATTTCGCCGCCATCGCGATCTCGACGGCACGGTCGAGATTGGCGTCATCAAAAACGATCAGCGGCGCGTGTCCGCCGAGCTCCATCACCAGGCGTTTGATCGTCGCGCCGCAACGGGTGGCGATCTGGCGTCCGATCTCCGTCGAGCCGGTGAAACTGACGATCCGCACGCGCGGATCGCTGCAGAGAACCTCGGCAATCGGCGGCGCCTCGCCCGTGACCACGTTGAACACCCCGGCGGGAAGGCCCGCGCGCGCCGCGAGCTCGGCCAACGCCAGCGCCGACAACGGTGTATAGGACGACGGGTGGGCGACGACCGTGCAGCCGGCCGCCAGCGCGGCGGCGGCCTTGCGCGTCAGCATCGCGGACGGGAAATTCCATGGCGTCAGCAGCGCGGCCACGCCGAGCGGCTCCCGGCGCACCATCATCTCCGCGCCGACAAGATGACTGATCGTGCTCTCCGCGCCCAGTCGCTTCGCCTCTTCCGCAAACCACGCGACGAAGGAGGCCGCGTAGTCGATCTCGCCGCGCGCCTCGTCCAGGGGCTTGCCCTGCTCCAGCGTCATGATCAGCGCCAGATCCTCGCGCGCCTCGACGATCAGGCCGTGCCAGGCGTGCAGATGCGCCGCGCGGGCCTGCGGCAGCAATGACTTCCAACCGGGAAAAGCGCGGGCTGCGGCATCGACGGCGTCGTGCGCCCCCGTGGCCCCCAGTGCGGCCACGCGGGCGAGTTCGTGCCCTGTGGCGGGATCACGAACGGCGAAGCCCTTGCCCGATGGCGCGGCCGTCCAGCGGCCATCGATATAGGCGAATTCCCGCAGCAGCCGCGGATCGACAAGCCGGCCGAGCGCCGGGTGCGTGCGCCGTGCCGGCTGATCGTGCTCCAAATAGGCCAAAGGTCGCGCGAGCGGTTTCATCGTGTCCTCCAGGGCCGAACACCTGTCGCGCAGTATGAGGGTGATCGCACTGAGAGCCTGTCTCTTCTCGGGCATCGCGCCGAATGTCTGTCGGTTCGGCAGCGGCGGAACCGATAGATTGTCGGCGCTCGAGTTGCGCGCTCAGCCGAGCACGGACGCCAGGAACTCGCGGGTACGGGGCTGCTCCGGACATGAAAAGATGCGGTCCGGCTCGCCCTGCTCGACGATCCGTCCCTTGTCGAAGAAGCAGACGCGGTCCGAGACCTCGCGCGCGAAGCGCATCTCGTGAGTCACAAGCAGCATCGTGAGGTCATGTTCGTGCGCCAGGGCGCGGATGACGCCGAGAACTTCCCCGACCAGCTGCGGATCGAGCGCCGAGGTCGGCTCGTCGAACAACAGCACGCGCGGCCGCATGGCCAGCGCGCGCGCGATCGCGACGCGCTGCTGCTGGCCGCCCGACAACTGCGATGGGTAATGGTCCTTCTTGTCGCTCAGCCCCACCATCTTGAGCAGTTCCAGCGCTCTCGACTCCGCTTCGGCGCGTTTGAGGCCGAGAACCTTGACCGGCGCCTCGACGATATTGCGCAGCACGGTCATGTGCGGGAACAGGTTGAAGCTCTGAAAGACCATGCCGACGCGATGACGGATCTGCCGCAAGTGCTTTTCGCGCGCCTTGAACGGCCCGTGCCCGTCGGCCTCGTGATACGACAGTCCGTCGAGCTCGAGCGTGCCTTCCTGGAACGGCTCCAGCGTCATCAGGATGCGCAGGACCGTCGATTTTCCGGAACCGGAGGGTCCGATCAGCGTGACTTTTTCGCCGGCATGAACGGCGAAATCGAAATCGCTCAGCACGGTCAGGGCGCCGAACCTCTTTGTCACACCGGTAAATCGAATGATCTGGTTCATCGCAGGGCAATTCCTCTCTTCGGGAGAACACGCTCGACGACATGGATCAGAGCCGAACAGGCGAGCGTCAGCACGAGAAAAATCAGGCCCACCAGCGACAGCGGTATGAGATATTGAAATGTACGGTCGCCGATCAGGTTGGCAAGATTGAGCATGTCGACCACGGTGATGACCGACAGGACCGGCGTGTCCTTCAACATCGACACGAGATAGTTTCCGAGCGCCGGGACAATGCGCGGGATCGCCTGCGGGATCACGACGTCCCGATAGGTCAGCCAGCGCGATAGATTGAGCGCCGTCGCCGCTTCCCATTGGCCGCGCCCGACCGCGTCGAGGCCGCCGCGATAGACCTCGGACGTGTACGCGGAATACTGCAGGCCGAGCGCCAGCGCGCCGGTCAGGAACGCGGGCAGGACGATGCCGAAATTGGGCAATACGTAGAACAGGAAGAACAGCTGCACGAGCAGCGGCGTATCGCGCAGGAACTCGATGACCAGCGTGACCGGCCACGAAATCAGGCGGCTTCTGGCGCGACGGAGCAGCGCAAAGACGAGCCCGAGGACCATGGCGATCGCGAACCCGCAGATGGTCGCCTCGATCGTGACGATCAGGCCGATCCCGAGAATCGGCAGGATCGAGATCGCGAACGCGAGCGGGGTCGACGTGTCCCAGGCGAAGCCGTACATCATGTGACCGCCCCCTTGGGAAAGGCGGCACCGCGGCGCAGCTTCTTCTCCAGCCATCGCATGAACGCCGCGATGACGAGCGCCATGGCGAAATAGATCAGCAGCGTCAACGAGTAGATGGGCACGCTCTGAAGCGTCAGATTGCGCAAAGACTGCGCGTGGAAGCTCAGGTCGGCGATCGAGATGAACGAGACGAGCGCGGTATCCTTCAGGTTCTGGATCGCCAGGTTCCCGAACGGCGGCATCATCTCGATGATCGCCTGCGGCAGGACGATATAAAACAGGGTGTGCGCGCGGCCGAAATTGAGCGCCTTGGCCGCCTCGTGCTGGTGTTCCGAGACGGAGAGCAGCGCGCCTCTGACCACCTCGGCACCGTAGGCGCCGATGTTCAGCGCGAGGCCGAAGATGCCGGTCGCGATCGGGTCGAAGGAGATGCCGATGAGCGGCAATGCGTAGTAGAGCCAGAACAACTGCACCAGCAGCGATGTGCCGCGGAATATCTCGATATAGGCAAGCGCAACCGCCGACAGCACGCGCCCACCGGCGACACGCGCGATCCCGGCCGCGAAAGCGAAGATCGCTCCGAGGAGCGTCGAAGCGACCGCAATGACCGCGGTCACTTCCGCGCCCTTGAGCAAGCTCGGCAGAAATTGCGTCCAGTGCATCAGCGGCCCCATCGATGACGCAAATCATCGGCGCCGGCGGCTGGCGCCACCGCCGGCGCCGCTCGCTTACTTGCCTCCGCAGAGGTCCTTCATATGCTCCTTGCGGGCGGCGTCCACGCTCTCCTGGCTCAGACCGTAGGAGATCAGGATCTTGGCGTACTCGTCCGTCTTCTTGAAGTCGATGAGCGCCTTGTTGAAGGCGTCATAGAGCTCCTTGTCTTCGGGCCGGAAATCGAAGCCGCCATAGCTGCGCACCGACTTGCCCTTGACGACCGGGTCGGTGAACGGTTCGGCTTGTTCGAGCCCGCCCTGACCTTTCGCCAGCTTGGCGACCGTCAGCTCCGTAGCGGCATAGGCGTCTGCGCGGCCGGTCGAGACCGTCGATGGCGCATCCGCATTGGCCTGGATCATCACGAGCTGCGAGTCCGGAATGCCGACTGCATGCGCGAAGTCGAGCTGATCGGCGCCGCTTACAATCGCCATCTTCAGGGACGAGTTCTTCTTGAAGTCCTCGTAGCTGTGGATCTTCTTCGGATTGCCGGACTTGACCAGCAGGCCTTCACCGTAGCTCGAATTCGGCTCGGTAAAAGTCACCTGCTTGCAGCGGTCGGGCAGAATGTTCATTTCGGCCGCCACGAAATCGTAGCGCCTGGCTTTCAGGCCGGGAATGAGCGAGCCGAACGGCGTGACCGTCCAGTCGACGTCCTTGACTCCCATCTTTTTCAGGACCGCCGCGGCGACGTCCGGGCCAATTCCCTTCGCCTTGCCGTCGGCATCCATGTAGCCGTACGGCACCTCGTTCGCCGTGGCAGCGCGGATGTAGCCGCGAGACTTGACATCCTTCAGCGTCGTCGCATTTGCCGCTCCGAGGCTGAGGGCGACGGCTGTCGCGGCAAGGATCGTGCAGGCTCCGCTCAAACGCATGGTAGTGTCCTCCTTCGTTTCCAGACAAACGCCCGTTGTTTTCGTTTCTCCTCTGGCCCGGCGATCGGAACGAGCTGATCTGCGATCACGCGCGCCACGCGTCCGCTATTTTTCGACGGTCGCAATGACCGCCAGGCAGTCTCCTGTCTTGATGAGGCCGGGGAAATGGCGCGCCGCGACGATGCCGTCGAGCGCGGCGCGGTGCTCGTACGGGGCGGCCCCTGTTCGCTTGATGGAATGGATCAGAGCCACGAGATCGCCGCGACGGACGGGCTCGCCGAGATCCCTGCACTGCTCCACCAGGCCGTCGTCGAATGCAAAGCCGAAGCAGTCGTCGGATGGCATATCGAGCCAACGCGTATCCGCGCGTTCGATCTCTCCCACGCAGATGCCGCAGTGCCGGAGCACGTTGCGGATTCCACGTTTGGCGATGGCGCTCGTGCGCGCGGTGGCCGTGCCTCCACCGGCCAGCTCGGTCGTAAGAAAGACCTTGCCCATGCTTTCGGAGACCGTGTCCAGCATACCGACCGAGTCGATCTCCCGCATGCGCATCGAATATGGCGCCGCAAATGCGGCGACCGCGGCAAAGCAGCGCTGTTCCTGTTTCTTGTCGTCGAGGGAGTGTGCGGCCGCATAGGGAAGGAATTCGAGCGTGCGTCCGCCGGAGTGGAAATCGAGCACGACATCGGCCAGCGGCAGCAGGTGCCGCGTGACGTAGTCCGCGATCTTCTCGGTGATGCTTCCGTCGGCGCGGCCCGGAAAGCTGCGGTTGAGATTGCCGCGGTCGATCGGCGATGTCCGCGTTCCCGCGGCGAAGGCCGGATAATTGAGCGCCGGTACGACGATCACGCGGCCCTTGACGGCTTCCGCGATGAGAGTGCGGGCCAGGTCGAACAATGCGACCGGGCCTTCGTATTCGTCGCCGTGATTGCCCCCGGTCAGCAGGACCGTCGGCCCCTCGCCCCCACGGATAACCGTGATGGGAATCATGATCGACCCCCAGGCGCTGTCGTCGCGGCTATGCGGCAGGCGCAAATGGCCGTGCTGGACGCCCGCCGCGTCGAAGTCGACGGTGGGCTTCACAGGCGAAGGCAATGACGACGCCATGATCACGCCTTCACAAAGAGTTGGCGCGGCACCTGCGCCAGGCATTCGACACCCGTATCGGTGATGGCGATGCTTTCCGTAATCTCGAGCCCCATCGTGTCGAGCCAGAGCCCGCTCATGAAATGGAAGGTCATTCCGGGCTGCAGTTCGGTGCGGTCACCGGGCCGCAGGCTCATCGTGCGTTCGCCCCAATCGGGCGGATAGCTGAGCCCGATCGCGTAGCCGGTGCGGTTGTCCTTGACGAAGCCGTGCTTCTTGAGCTCCGCGAAGAACGCATTGGCGATGTCCTCGCAGGTGTTGCCCGGCTTCGCGGCGGCGAGCCCGGCCTCCATTCCGTCCAGCGTCGCCTTTTCGGCGTCGAGAAACTGCCGGCTCGGCTTGCCGAGGAAGACGGTGCGCGACAGCGGACAGTGATAGCGCTTGTAGGCGCCGGCGATCTCGAAGAACGTGCCCTCGCCCGAGCGCATCGGGCTGTCGTCCCAGGTGAGATGCGGCGCCGACGCGTCGATGCCCGAGGGCAGAAGCGGCACGATCGCCGGGTAGTCGCCGCCGAACCCATCGACGCCGCGGACGCCGGCATCGTAGATTTCCGCGACGAGGTCGCATTTGCGCATGCCGGGCTCGATCTTCTCGAGGATGCGCTGGTGCATGGCGGACACGATCCGGCCGGCCTTGCGCATGTAGTCGAGCTCGGTGGGGCTTTTCACGGCGCGTTGCCAGTTCACCAGTCCGGCCGCGTCCTTGAACGCCGCCTTGGGCAGATGCGACTGCAGGGACTGGAACGCGGCGGCCGTGAAATAGTAGTTGTCCATTTCGACGCCGATCGTGCCGTGGTCCAACTGCCGCTCCTGCAGGACCGTGGCGAGAAAATCCATCGGATGACGTTCGGTCGATTGAACGTAATGGTCGGGATAGCCGACGATGCTGCCGTCGCTCAGATAGGAGGTGCGCCGCGCGCCGTTGGCGTCCTGGCCGCGGCCGTACCAGATCGGCTCGCCGTCCGGCGGAACGATGACGCACTGGTGGACATAGAACGACCACCCGTCGTACCCGGTCAGCCAGTGCATGTTGGACGGGTCCGTCACGATGAGCAGGTCGATCCCGGCACGTTCCATCGCCGTCCGCGTCTTTGCCAGGCGGCCGTCGTATTCCTGCCGGGTGAAGTTCAACGCGCTCATGCGAACGTCCTCTTCTGCATTACAATGCCCGTTTCGATGACCTGACCGGCGCGCGCCGCGCGCGCACGTTCGTTCGCCAGCACGGCGATGGCCGTATCCTGCACGCCGGTCCCGGTGAGATCGCAGAGCGTGATGTCATCGGCACTGCGCCGTCCGGCCGACCGGCCGGCGATGACCGCGCCCAGTTCGGCGAAGGCGTCGCTCGGACCGGCCACGCCGGCGCGGATCGCGTGATGAAGCTCGCCGCAACGGCGGGTCTGGGCGATGCTGTCCGCGACATAGATGGCGCGCGCGAACAGCGCCGGGTCGATCTCGTTCTTGTCCTCGCTGTCGGAGCCCATCGCGGTGATGTGCTGGCCGGGCGTCACCCATTCGGCCTTGAGGATCGGCTCGCCGGCCGGAGTCGTGGTCACGATCAGGTCGGCGCCGGCGCAGGCCTCCGCCGCCGTCGCAGCGGCTTCGACCGGGAGGCCGAGTTCGGCCGTCAGCGCCGCAGCCGCCGCCTGTGCTTTTTGTGGGTCCCGTCCCCAGATGCGGGCGCGCGCAAGCGGGCGCACCAGGGTCAGGGCCTGCAATTGCAGCGCCGCCTGCCGGCCGCAGCCGAGAATGGCCGCGGTGCGGGAGTCCGGGCGCGAGAGCTGTTGTGCGGCGACGGCGCCGGCGGCAGCGGTGCGAATGTCGGTCAGGTAGCCGTTGTCCATGAGCAGCGCCTCGACGAGGCCGGTGCGCGCGCTGAGCAGCATCATCAGCCCGCTGAGGCTCGCCAGCCCGAGCTTCGGATTGTCGAAAAAGCCGGAACTGACCTTGATCGCGAAGGAATCGAGCCCGGGCACGTAGGCGGTCTTCACGTCGACCTCGCCGCGGACGTCGGGGAGATCAAGCCGCAGGATCGGCGGCATGGCGACGGGTCGGGTGGCGAGCGCCAGAAAGGCGTCCTTGACGCAGGTGACGGCCGAGGCGTCGAGGCCGACGGCCTGACGCAGATCCGCCTCGGTCAGGACGAGCACCTGGCTCATGGGCGCAGCCCCGGAACGACCGAGGGGACGGCCGGGTCGGCATCGACAATGGCCCGGTGCGCGGCGCGGTCGATGTTCCGCCCCGACAGCACCACCACCGTGGGTCCGGTCGGGCGGATCTTTCCGGCCAGCAGGGCGGCAATGCCGACGGCGCCGGCGCCTTCGACGACTTCATTTTCGGCCCGGAATGCGTGGCGAATGCCGCCCGCAATCTCGTCTTCCGTGACCAGGACCGTGTCCGCGAGCAGGTCGCGGCAGAGTTCGAACGTAAAGCGGTTGGCGAGGCCGATGCCGCCGCCGAGGGAGTCGGCGAGGCTCTTCACCTCCTCGACCGGCACGGGCCGGCCGGCGGCCAGGCTCTCGTGCATGGCCGCGCCGCGCGCCATCGACACGCCCAGGACGCGGGCCTCCGGTCGCGCCGCCTTCACCGCGACCGCGATCCCCGCGGCCAGCCCGCCGCCGGACAAGGGCACCACGACGATGTCGACGTTGGGTACGTCTTTGACGATCTCGAGGCCGATCGTCCCCTGCCCCGCGAGGACAGCGAGATCGTCGAATGGCGGCACTTCGGCGAGCCCTTCGCCGGCGACGATCCGTTCCACCTCGGCCTGCGCATCGTCCTGCGAGCGGCCGACGATGCGCACGTCGGCACCGAGCGCGCGGATCGCATCCACCTTGTTGGCGGGCACGAGCTCCGACATGCAGATGACCGCGCGGATACCTTCCGCCCTCGCGGCATAGGCCAGCGCGCGACCGTGATTTCCGGTGGAAGCCGTGACCACGCCGCGTCGCCTCGCCGGCGGATCAAGGGTCAGGATCGCGTTGGTCGCGCCGCGAAGCTTGAAAGCGCCCGTCGTCTGGTTGTTCTCGAGCTTGAGATAAACCGGCGCACCGGCGATCTGCGACAGCCGCGGCGATTGTTTCAACTCGGTCCGCAGCACGCGCCCGCGGATGCGCGCGTGCGCCGCGGACGTCGCCTCATACGCCCTGTCAAAAAGGGTCGATCGCCTCGCGGACGCGCAAGCCATCGCCGCTCCACCACGTGAAGCGCCACGGAACTCCCGCGGCTCAAATCAAGGCGCACACGAACGACCCGACCGCTCGACCGCCCTTCGTCTCACGGCATGTTCAGGCCCGATCAAAATCATGTCAATTCGAATATTGTACCAATACAACATCGGCCGACAGCTCAAGCAATGGACCTGATATCGAAAACGGGCGGTAGCTGCTCGAAAGTCCCGCGCATCGTCTGCAATGCACCGCGCAAGGTGGCCTCGGACATTCGGCCGCCAAGACAAATCCGAATGCCACGTTCGCGCGCGCCCCCGGCAATGAAGGGATCGGACGGCGTGACTGCGATATTGCGATCCGCCAGCGCGGTGACGAGGCCCGCCTCGGTCCACTGGCTCGGCACGTTGAGCCAGACAGAGAGCGAGAGAGGGTGTGCGCCGGCGATATGCGCACCGAGCACCTCCTGTGCGATCTTCTGCCGCGCGGCGATTTCCTTCCGCTGTTCCGACAGCAGCGCTTCGGCCGTCCCGTCCTCGATCCACCGCGTCGCGATCTCGGCCGGCAGATATGTGGCGCTCCATGACGTGACGCGCAGCACGCTCGACGCACGAATGCTGAACTGGGAAGGTACGACGAGGTAGCCGACGCGCAGCCCCGTCAATACCGACTTGGTGAAGCTGGTCGCACAGAAGGCAAGGTCCGGAATGAGCGATGTGAAGGACGGCAATTCGGCATCGAGCAGCGGCTTGTAGACTTCGTCCTCGACGACGAAAACACCATATTTTTGCGCAATACGGGCGATATCCTTCCGACGGTCCGCGCCAGCGAGATGACTGGTCGGATTGGTGAGCGACGGCGTGATCATCAGGGCCTTCACTGGACCCGACGCGCAGGCCGCCTCCAGCGCGTCCGGCAGAATGCCTTGCTTGTCCGTTGCCAGCCCCCGCAAGCTGAATCCGAGCACACTCGCAAGCCCGATCACGCCGTGATCGGTCAACGCTTCGGTGAGTACGATATCCCCGGGCCGCACGACCGACGCTAGCGCGAGAAAGATGCCGTGCGCGGCCCCATTGGTGACCAGAATGCGATCGACCTGCGCGCTCACCGCCAATCGACGCAACCACAAGCGCGCCGCTTCGCGGTGGTGATCGAGACCGGCGATCGGCCGGCAGGGCCGCATGAACGAGCTGTTGTCCCTCCGCGCCAGCGCACCGAGGATTTGCCTGGAGGCCTTTTCGTGCGCTTCCGTGTAGACGCAGCGGGCGATCGACAGATCGACCGTCTCGCCCGGCGCGCGGTCAAGCATGAACCGGCCAGCGCGGTCGGTAATGCGCTCGCGCACGAACGTGCCGCGACCGACTTCGCCGCGCAGATACCCGAGCCGCTCCGCCTCTTTGTAACTGAAGCTGACGGTCTGGACGGATATGCCGAGCTCGTTCGCCAGATCGCGATGGGTCGGCATCCTGAAGTTTGCGGCAAGGCGTCCAGACTCGATGTCGGCGATGATCGCCTCGGTCAAGGCTTTCTGCTTTGTCGTCCCCCGCCGCGCGAGCGAAACCGGTCGCCAGCCGCTCATCCTCGAACTCCCGATATGGCTTGCCGATGCGATCTGGCAGCCCGGTCAGAACCAGACTAGAATGTCACGGTCCCGCCTGAGATTAAATCATTACAATCGTCGGGAAGCGACGGCAATGATGAAGTTGGACAAGATCGACCTCAACATCTTGTCGGCGCTGCAACGTGACGGACGAATCACCAAGCTTCGGCTGGCGGAGGTCGTCCATCTATCGCCGGCTGCGTGCTGGGAGCGCCTGCGCCGGCTCGAGGCGTCCGGTGTGATCCGCGGCTACACCGCACGCATCGACATGGAGCGGATCACCCCTCGTGTGACGGTACTCGTCGAAATCACGTTAAAGAGCCATCGCCAAATCGATTTTCAGCGATTCGAGGCGGCGGTCGCACGCGAGCCCGCCATCGTCTCCTGCCACGCTACCGGCGGCGGCATCGACTACATCATCAAGGTCATCGCGTCGGACATCGATGCCTATCAGAAGACGATGGATCAGTTGCTCACCTCGGAGATCGGTATCGACCGTTACTTCACCTATGTCGTGACGAAGACGGTCAAGGAGGCTCTCTAGGCGGGGGACAGCTACGCAACAATTGCACCAGCCGTGTCGGGTAGTGCTTTTGCGATCATTCACCGCTCATGCTCGTAGGACAGAAGCGCCGCAAAATGCGTCGAGCGCCGTGGCGCCGGATTCCTTTGGTGATGCTGTCGCAGGCACAAGCCAAAGACGCTGCGACCTCGGTCGCGCTCTGATGCCCGACCGTGCGCTTCGAAGGATTTCCATACCTGCCGAATGGATACGGCGCCTCTCCGCAATTCAGCCTGGCCAGCCGCTACGACGGCTCAATAGTCGTAATAGTACCGTCTCGGCCCGTATCTGTAGGCGGGGTAATAAGAATACGCACCATAATAGCGCGGCGCATAATAAGGACGGTAATAGCCATAATACGGGCGGTAATATCCGTAATAGGGACGATAATATCCGTAGTAAGGACGGTAGGAGCGATAATACCCATAATAGGGGCCCGCGCCGTAATATCCGCGCCCGTACCATCCACCTGCAGAGGCGGACTGCACTGCTGCGGCCGACATCAATCCCACCACGATCAGGGCTATCGATATCCTCGGCATCATGCCCTCCTCTTTCGATGACACAAACAAATATCGTCAGCGATCGAGGCATCGAGTGCATTGAGCCAAATCAATCACGGCCCGATTGAGCCGCAGTGTGTGCTCAACGCAACGGCTCGGTGTCTGAAACCTTCTGCCATGTTCTATCCGGATCGAACGTTGTCATGCGCTCGGCAGTCTTCGCCGTGTTGGCGCCGAGGTCCTTCTGATAAACGACGCCTGCGTGATTGACGATGAATGTCATTACGCCGGAATTACGGTATTCGGCCGGATAAGCGACGAGTGCAAATCCGCCGATCATCTTTCCGTCAACGATGTAATCCAGATCGCCGCCGGGAGCGGATGGTCCCTGTTTCGTCAGGATCTTGAAATAGTAACCGTGGAACGGTTTTCTCTCGCCGGCGCGATAGCCTTGCGTGGTCGCCTCGGCCACGAGGTCACCGAGCGGGCTCGGATCTTCGCCGGCGGATGTCGGCCAATATAGTCCATCCTTCTTGCCCGTACTGCTGACGATACGCTGAGCATAAGCGCCGAGGCCCGCGCCGCGATCCTTGTCGGCGTATTCGTTCTGCGCATCGACAAAGGCAAGAGAAGCTTGAATTGCGTCCAGCTCGTTGCGACCTATTCGGCGAAACACGATCTCCTGCCGCCCGGCAGCGGAGTCGAACCGCCACAGGCCGTCTTTGCGGACGAGCGGAATGGGCACTGGAAAATCATTCTGACCAATCACCATGACGGCCTTGTTGTCCCCTTCCATCGTCAGTTTGTGCTTTGCGTCGTAGGCTTCCACGAACGTCTTTCGCGCGGCGGCATCGGCGACCTCGTCACCGGACCGTACGATGTCGCTGCCGGCCGCACCGAGCACCTTCGTGAGCGCTCGCTGATCGCCCGTCCGGGCCGCGTCGATGAGTGCGGTCGCGGCCGCCTCGGGATTCTGGAATGTTTCTTGGGCGCTGACGGCGGACGCGCTCATGCACAGCAGAGCAATTGCCGCCGGCGCGATGGCCGCCGCCGGCGACATGCGAGCGCGCAACCTGCAGAGCAGATGAGCCGGAAAAGTCGCTGTCGCCTCGGACATTCACTCCTCCCTGGCAAATGCCGCCTGTCCGTTACTGCCGGAGAGACGCGGAAGCAGGCGAAGGCAGCCTGGCGCCGGACGCGAGCCAATGCTCGTACGTCTGGAATTTGACACCGACCCGCTCGTACAGAACACGCAGGTATCCGTCGCGACCGCGCCTGACAGCGCTCGGTGCAACCTTCTCCACTTCCTGCGCGATCAGACCGACATAGGCTCGGTCGCTGCCGTCGTAAGCGAAGCGGTAGAACCCAAGTCCATTGGATAGATAGCCGAGCAGGACGATGTCGTGCTTGAGCGCGATATCCGATCGCCTCCCGCCGCCGCCGCGGCCGCCGCCCCCGCCTCCACGGAAGCCGCCACCACCCCCTCCTCCTCGGAAGCCGCCGCCACCGACGCTCGCTCTCATTCCTCCGCCGCCGAGGCTCGCCATGCTCGCATGTCCGCGTGACGACGCGCGGGCCGCTGCTCCGCCGGAGCTCACGTTGGCAAAAGCGTTACCGCCGCGCCCACCCGAAGGCCGTCCCGCTGCCGCCTGCCGTCCGCCCGAAGGACGCTGTGCCGCCTGTCGCCCACCCTGCGGGCGCTTTCCGGTGGTCTGGCGGCCGCTCGAGGGGCTTCGCGCTGCGTTCTGCCGGCCGCCCGAGGGCCGCTGCGCCGCGGTCTGGCGGGATCCCGCCGGCCGCTGCGCGGCGCCCGGCCGCGCGTCCGACGCGCGCCGGCCGGCACCGGCTCCACCCTGGTCCGGTCGCAACACCTGATTGCCGGAGCGACCGCGAAAATCCATCCTGTTCTGTGCGCTGTTACGAAGATTGTTGCCGCCAAACTTCTGCTGCACACTCGGATTGTTGTACCTCACGCCCTGACGGTGCTCAGGCCGGTGTTGCCAATTCGCTCCGTTTAGCGGATTTACTCTCGGGCGATTGATATTGATGTTGTTGTTGTTCCAATTGATGCCGCCGCCCCAATAATTGTTGCCCGACGCCCAGCGTCCAATCGCCCATCCCGTGCCGAATGCAATGCCCGTCGCAATCAAACCGCCGGGGATGTAACCGGGGTAACCGAAACTGTACGCCGGATACTCGGGATAGGGCCAATCTCCGTACACGACGCCCGGATCGTAGTAGGGGACGTAGAGCGTGTCGGGATTCGTTGCTTCGATGGAAATGACCTGCCCGCTTCCGCCGCTGGCGGTTCCACCGCCGCTATTGACCTGCCCGCCTCCTCCGTCCGCAGGTTTGTACGTAACCTTTTGCTCTTTTGTCGAGTTGAGCTTGCCCCTGGCTTGCGCCTTTGTGCGCAGCCGCTGGACCGCATCCATGACATCCGGTTGCTGAGCCAGGACCGCATCGCCAAGCTTTTGGGTCCAGTCGAGCTTCGTGCTCATCATCGAGAGCACGTCAGGAGCCGCGACCAGCGATTTCACGCTGTCGTCCCAACCCTTTTTATCGACGGCCGATTTCAACTCGGCGCCTTTCAGGTTCTTGTTTTCCTGCACCCAGCGATCGGCCTGAGCGACCTCCAGTGGATAGGTCGAGGCCATCAGAACCAGTGCCAGAAGATTGTCGGGATAAAGCGCGATGGGCGCAACGAGCGCATCCAGCTCTCCAGGCTTGAGCTGGTCACCGGCTGCAACAGCGGGCGTGGTCTGGGTTTGTCCAGGCGCCGGCAATGGCGTGAGTACGAGCAGACCAATGACGGAGAGTGCAAAGAAGACGAGTCGCTTGAACTTCATATCGTCCTCCCGCTCGATCTTGCCGATTGTTGTTCTGTGAGAGGTGCAGCACGGCTGCCGCCAGCTTGAAGATTAACGCAAGCACGCGATAAACGTGTTGATCCACGTCAACCGGACATCGACTTTTTGCGACGGACGATTCGGGAGATGACATGTGCGTCCTCACGACCGCGCGCCGACACGTGATCGCCGTTCGTTTGCATTTGCACGCGCGTGTGCCACCCGACGTCTGGTTCCGCTTACGATCTCCGGCTCGCGTCGGTGCACCTTGATCAAGACATGGACGATCGCTTGTGCGGCGCGGAACCGGGAACACGCATCGCCGGCATCGTGCATCGACACGCGCCGGCAACGAGGCCGCTCCTGATAGTAAATTTTCTTCGAGCAAAGACTTCGGATTGGCAGCTTAGCCTGTTGCCGGTGGTTCACGGGCATTTGACCCGGCTGCCGGGCATCGGTTGATGTGTCTCAATGCATGTCATCGTCACGGTCGCTATCAGTAACCTTCGTATTAACTCCGTCCTGCGTATCGAAGAGGAGCTCGCGATGAAAACGACATCCGCAACTCTTTCAGGCTTGACGCTGATATCCTCTGCTCTGCTGCTATCGACCGGCGGCCCGAGCGTTGCAGAGGGCTATACCCGCCACAGCATGTATTATCAGTCGCGGTATGGCGACGTGCGAGCCGATTACGGCGCGCGCTATTCGTACTATCCGTCAGGCTATGCCGGGCAAGCGGCTTATTCATACGCGCCGGGATGGCGCAGTTACTCCGGAAGCAGCGACGACCAGTGCAATTTGCCGCCGAGCTCGCTTGACTACGCTCCCTGCTCGCAGTTTTGACGGCCGATTCCTGGCTCGCGTTCCGGTGCTGCCGAGCGTCATTGACCTGAAGCCGCAGCCTCGGCGCGCCTGCCCGCGCGCCATGATTGCATGACCGCAAACAGAATCGCCAGGAGAGTCGGCCCGATGAACATGCCCAGAAATCCGAAGGCGACCAATCCCCCGAACACCCCGAGGAACACGAGCGTCATCGGCATCGACGAGCCAACGCCCACCAGCACCGGGCGCATCACATTATCCATGACCGAGACGACGATCCCCCAGACAAGCATGAAGATCGCCCAACTCGGTTCGCCCGTCGAATAGAGCCAATAGGCGGCGGCGCCCCATACGGCCACGAGCAGGATCCCGATCTGGCTGAGCGCAATGACGAATGAAATGAACCCGAGCAGCGCCGCGCTCGGAACACCGGCGAGCGCGAGACCGAACGACAAAACAAGGGCCTGGGCCGCGGCGGTGCCGACGATTCCGTACGAGACACCACGCACCGAAACAACGGCGGTCTTGAGGATCTCCGGCCCGATCTTTCCGCCGAGGCGCTCGCTTATTTCGACGAGCAGGTCGCGCAGGATCTGCCCGCGCAACCAGAGCATCGTTGCGACGACCAGGGACAGGAGAATCTGGACCACGGCCTCTACGGCCCCCGCGCCGATGTGAAGTGCAAGAGTTCTGAGATCGTTCGCATAGGGCTTGAGCGTCTCCTGAATTTGGCCGCCATGCAGCTCGTGCCAGAGCCGGTTCGCCCGCGGGCCAAAAATCGGGATGTCGGCGACCCAGCGCGGAAGCCATTCCTCCCGCTCCAGCACCTCCTGGCCCGTGCGGACGAAGAGGACCAGACGGTCGCCCAACTCCGGACCAAGCGAAAGGATCGGTCCGAGCAGACATATGACCATCAGGGCACAGAGCACGACCGCCGCAGCCGAATTGGCGAGCCCGCGGCGAACCATCCATTCATGCAAAGGCCAGGTCGCGATCGCCACGGTGCCGCCGAACAGGATGGCGGTGAAAAACGGGCGCAGGACCAGACACACGCCCACCAGCAGGAAGACGAACAGCAGGATCACGACCAGATGCTCAAGAAGGAGCGCGGTCGGATAGGGTGTCGCGCTACCGGTCTTTCGCGCAGGTGCGCCTGACGGCATGGCCGGCTCCGGGCAATCACTCCTGGTCGCCTGGTTGCCCGCCTTCTGCATGCGAACGCTGCGAAATCGTTCTGGCCCGCCGTGCTTTGCTTACTTCGCGGCGACCGACCGCGATGCCTCGAATGCGTCGCGATAGCCGCGCGCCACGGCTCTCACGCCACGGCCGATGTCCTCGTAGGCCTCATCCGGCAGGTTTGCCAGCGATACGCGCAGCGACCAGTTCGGCGCTTCGAATCCGCCGCCATTCAGCAGGACGATGCCATGGGCCTCGGCGAGGCGGAACGCGAGATCGAGCGGGTGAACATTCTTCTTGAGATATTCGACCGCCTCTTCTCCGATATTTTTTCGCGCCCAGAATTCGAAATCGATCAATCCGTAATATCCGTCGAAGTTCGGGTTCGGACTGACCTGAAGGCCCAGGCCCTCGATCATGGACCACAGCCGCCGATGGACGATATCCATGCTGGCTTTCTGGTATTCCTTCTTCTTGTCCATCAGTTCGGTCAGCGAAAACATGGTCATCATGACCTGCTGCGGCAGCGACAGGCCCGCGGTGTGATTCAGACCGATGTCGCGGCTGTCCGCCACGATCCGATCGATGAACTTCAGCTTGCGCGGCTCGAGCGTGATCGGGCCATAGCGCTTGTCGAGCGCAGTCTTCTGCGCCTGCGGCAACTCGGAAATCATTCGGTCGAAGATGTTGTCTTCGTGGATCGCGATCACGCCGAGACGCCACCCAGTGGCGCCGAAATACTTCGAGTAAGAATAGACGCCGATGGTGTTGTGGGGGATCTCGCCCATGAGCGAACGGAAGTCGCTGACGAACGTGCCATACACATCGTCGGTCAGCAGCATCAAGTCCGGCCGCTGCTTCTTGACCAGATCGGCGATCTTTGCGATCGACTCCTTGCTCAGCGCCATTCCCGTCGGGTTACCCGGATTGACGATAAAGAGGCCTTTCACCTTCGGATCGAGCAGCTTCTTCAGCTCGTCATCGGACATTTGGAACTTGTTTTCCTGAGTGACGGCGATGTTGACGACCTTGAGGTCGTAGTCCTCGAGATGGGTCATCTCGAGATACGGGGTGAATATCGGAGTTCCAAGCGCAATCGTGTCGCCAGGCTGCAACAGGCGGTTGGCCTTCAGCGATTTGAAGATGTAGCACATCGCCGCGGTTCCGCCTTCGACCGCATAAAGGTCGAACTTTCCGGCGGGCCTCGGCTTTCCGCACATCGCCCACATCAGATATTCGTGGACGATCCGCTCGTTGTGCACCAGCATCCGGTCAGGGACTGGATAATTGTCACCGATGATCGAATCGACGAGTTCGTGGACGAACGCGTCCTTGTCGAAATCGAACGACTTGACGGAAAATTCCACCATCGATTTCAGGAGCTCGGCGCCGGGCATATCCATATGCGTCGCGAGCCATGCGTCGAGGCGGCCACCAATGCCTTTTTCTTGCGGCATTCCGCCGATCCCCGGCGAACGGTCCATGACCCGCTTCGACTCGGTGATCGCAAATTGGCCGAGCAGGAAGAAGGCCTCACGCGGCGCCGTCGCGACCCAGTTCGGGTTGCCGCGGCCGGCGTTCAGAAAGGCCGCCTGGCTCGTCCTGGACGCCTTCTTGGCCAGGCTGATCAGCTCGTTCTTGATTTCGAAGGGGCTGAGCGTGGAGAACTTCTGCAGCGTCGCCAGGTCGGACATAACTCGCTCCTTTGACCACTGGACCTCGGGACTGCGCGCATTCGACGAGCGCGCTCGCAACTGACGTTCGCGCTTCAACGGCTGTCAGGTCAGCAGCATCACGATCACCATTCCCCAGATCGTCAGCAACGTATTGCCTACGGCGTAGGTGACCGTGTAGCCGAGCCCCGGGATCTGGCTCTTCGCGCGGTCGTTGACCATGCCCAGCGACGCCGTCGTCGTGCGTGCGCCTGAAACAGCCCCGAGCACGATCGCATCGTCGAAGCGGAAGACGTATTTGCCGACGTACATGCCGAGGATCAGCGGCACCGTGGTTGCGAAGATGCCCCACAGGAACAGCGTGAATCCGAGCGCCTGCAGCCCGGCCACGAATTTCGGCCCGGACGAAAGACCGACGATGGCGATGAACACGTTCAGCCCGACCGAGTTCATGAACCATACCGTCGGCGACGGAATACGACCGAAGGTTGGATGCACCGAACGCAGCCATCCGAAGAACAGGCCTGCGATGAGCGCTCCACCGGACGTCGACAGCGTGAGCGGAACGCTGCCGACCTTGTAGACCACGGCCCCCACCAGGGCACCGAGCGCGATTGCGGCGCCGATGAAAGCGACGTCCGCGACATCGGTCGCGCGGTCCACTCGGCCGAGCATCTTTGCGGCGACGGCAATGTCCTGGGTCCGCCCGACGAGCGTGACGATGTCTCCCCGCTCCAGCTTTGTATTGGGAAGAATCGGGATGTCGGTCGCCGTCCCGCCCCGGGTGATCTTGCGAAGGAATATGCCGCGCGCCCAATCCGACTTCGCCAGATCGGTCAAGGTCTTGCCGTCGACCTGCCTGGCGGTCACGTACACGTCCACGCCTTCGACCGGTACCGCAAGCAGTTCGCGGTCATCGACCTCCTGGGCGACGGGTCCGATCAGCCCGACGAGCGCCTCGCGCCGGCCGGCGACCGCCAGAATGTCACCTGCCTGCAGCACCGTGCCGGCCGTGGCATCGGAAATCTCATTGCCCCGCCGGACGCGCTGCACGAAGAGGCGGTGACCACCAACCAATGCTTCCGCTTCCGCCTCACCCGCTGTCTTGCCCACAACGCGTCCCCCATCGGCGACGCGGTATGCGCGCAGTTCGAATTGATGCCATGCCGAGCCGGGGCCTCCCGACTGCTTCGTGCCGCCCTGCTTCTCCTCGTAACGGCGGCATGCCGCCTCGAGATCGATGCCAAGCAAGGCGGGCCCTAACAGAGCAATAATGATCGCTGAGCCGATCGTGCCGAAGATGTAAGTCACGGCGTAAGCCACCGGCATCGCATCGAGCAGGTTCTTTGCCTCATCGGGCGGCAGCCCGAGCCGGTTGATCGCGTCCGTGGCGAGACCCATCGATGCCGAAATGGTCTGCGATCCGGCGTAAAGGCCGGCCGCCGAGCCGACGTCGTAACCCGCGATCCTGGCCGCGAGGTACGCAGAGATCAGGCAGAAGATGCAGACGACCGCCGCATATAGAGCCTGCGGCAGGCCGTCCGAGGCGATGCCGCGCACGAATTGCGGCCCGACCGCGTAACCGATCGCGAACAGGAACATCAGGAAGAAGAACGGCTTCAGCGGCCCTCCGACGTTGATGTTCAATTGACCGATGATGACGGCGGCAATCAGCGTCGCCGTCACGGCGCCGAGGCCGAGGCCCTTGTAGGTGAACGAGCCGAAGTAATATCCCAGCGCCAAAGACAACAGAATGGCAATTTCCGGATAAGTGCGAAGCGTCTCGACGAACCAATCGACCATAGTCGCCTCCCATCAGGGATCACGCCGTGACTCATTTGCCCTTTCTATTCCGCCGCCGGCTTCACAACCGTCTCCGCCTTGCCGGACTTCACCGCCTTTCGCGACGCGGCGCGATCGCCTGTCGCTTTCGTCAGTGGCTCCGCAAGGACCTCCGGTCGGACAAGCTTTAAACCCTCTGCGGCGTCGTAGCCGTGGATCTCCTTCACATCCAATTTGCGCATGAACTGAATGGTTTCCGGTGTGATCACCTGGCCAGGGACCATGATCGGAAAACCGGGCGGATACGGAATCACGAAATTTGCGGAGACGAGCTCCGGTCCGCTCCGGAGACGGCGATCGATTTCGGGATCAGACAAGCGGATGTATTCGCACCCGGAGGCATTGTAGGCGGAGTAGAACGCCTCGCGGATATGCCCCTCGTTCGTCCTGTCGCCTGCATCAAACCTGAACGTATCATGGAAGCGCGAGAAGTTCGGCAGATCAGGGACGTCCGTCATCAACGACGTCACCCTCGACTCGAACGCCTTCCTCATGCCGCCCGAACCACGTGCCAGCTCCTGGTCAATCTCGCTTGCGATCTCGACCAGCACGCGGACAAGGTGAGCGACGTCGCTTCGCGTATTGTTGATATTGGACTGCAGCAGCACCGAATTGCGCGACGTCTTGTTGACCTGAATGTTGTATTTTCCTGCGAGCATGTTTTTGAACTGCGTTCCGTCGAATCCCGCCGAACCGCACACCAATGTCATGCGTGTCGGATCGAGGCAGAATTCATCGTTCCGCAAACTCTCGAGCGCCTTCGCCCAATTCATCCCGGGCTCGAGAAAATCCGTGAACCCGCTCGTCCTGAACTCGCCGGGTATCATGGCGTCCGCGGGCAGGACGCTGAAGTACCTGGAAATCAACGGATGCCGCGCGACTTGCTGCCGGATCGCGAGCGCGACCTCGATCGCATTCTCGACAAGCCCGTAGCCTTCCAGCTCCATCTGCCGGCGCGCGACATCGAGACTGGCGATAAGTTGCTGGTTCGGACTGGTGGATGCGTGCGTGAACACCGCTTCCTTGAACTGCGCCTCGACCGTATGGAATTCCACGTCCTTGACGAGAAGCATCGATCCCTGCCGCAGGGCGGACATCGATTTGTGCGTGGAATTGGTCTGGTACACGCGCAACCGGACCAGGCGCGGATCCGGTATCAGCCTCGTCTCAAGAAGCGTCTCGTCGGACGGACTCTTGCCCAGCTCCGCCCGATGCTTTTCGTAGGTCGCGATCGAGCCCGGGTCTCTGAGCCACTCTTCGATGTCGTTGGCTGCGCCCATCGCGGTCCGCGGCCGCAGGAACGGGGAGAACCTCGCAAACCCGAACCACGCCTCGTCCCAGAGGAAGATCAGGTCCGGCTTGATCGCCAGGCATTCCTCCATCACGCGGCGCGTGTTGTAAATGTGCCCGTCGAACGTGCAGTTCGTCAGGTCGATCATCTTGACGCGGTCGAGCCTTCCGTCCGCCTTCAGGTTGAGCAGCGCCTGCTTGATGGTGCGAAGCGGCACGGCGCCGTACATCGAGTATTTCGTCAGCGGAAACGCCTCCACATAGAGCGGCTGCGCTCCGGCAAGCACCATTCCGTAATGGTGAGATTTGTGGCAATTGCGGTCGACAATCACGATGTCGCCGGGCGACAACAGCGCTTGCACGGCCATCTTGTTCGAGGTGGAGGTGCCGTTGGTGACGAAGAACACGCGGTCGGCGCCGAACGCACGCGCGGCCATGTCCTGCGCCCGCTTGATGTTGCCGGTAGGCTCCAGCAGGCTGTCCAGGCCGCCGGTCGTCGCGCTGCTTTCCGCCAGGAAGAGCGTCGGGCCGTAGAATTCGCCCATATCCCGAATCCAGGCGGACTTGAAGATCGATTTGCCCCGCGCGATCGGCAGCGCGTGGAACGTCCCTATCGGCCGCTGTGCGTATTTCTTCAGGTTATCGAAAAACGGCGTGTCGAATCGGCTCTGGACACCTTCCAGAATGGCCAGATGAAGCTCGAGCAGCTCTTCCGCCGAGTAGAACACCCTCCTCGCCACATTGGCGCGCGCGTCGCCCGCCAACTCCTCGACGTTCTGATTGCAAACCAGATAGAGATCGAGTTCAGGGCGCACGCGATTGAGCACCGTCGCGAGGCCAAGCGGCGATGCCGCTGTTCGCACGTCGCCGTCGGCGGTGGCGAGGACCGCGCGCAAGACCGGAGCGTCATGACGCGATCTCAGCGAAAACCCCTCGTGAATGACGACCGCGGCCAGGTCGGGATTGAGAATGGCTGCGCAGAATGCGTCTTCGAAGCTGCCGACGAACACTGGTTCGTAGACGAACGCATCGAGATTCCGGCGCAGCCGGCGCCACATGGCAGACAGCTCCGGCCATCGCTCGGCCGCGATGCCCGTTACGATCAGCGTCTCGAAATATGGCCGTCCGGCCGCATCTCCTGCCGTAGCCGCAAGGTCTTCCACGCTCGCACTATCGGCCTCCTCGCCCATTTCCCAGTCGCCGGCGTGTCGCCTGTACGACTTCGTGGCGAGCGCGGCATTGATGCGCTGAACCATCGAATGTGCCGCATGCGCGTCATCTTCGCTCGCGAACTCCTGCAGATTTTTCATCAGGCCCAGGCCCGGATAGGCGTGATAGCCTTCCGTCGCCGCCATCGCGGCCAGCATCGTTTCGAAATTGGCGCGATTGTCGTGGCCGTCTGCCCATCTCTCGGCTACGCCAAGGAGGCTTCGCCAACGATCCGCACGTGCGGCAGGTCCCGAGAAGAATTCATCGATGCGCACTTCCGGGGCTGGGCGATTGTTTTGCGTGAGTGCGTCTGGCATGTGGCAACTCCCGGCAACAACAAAGAACTATCCGGCAAGTCGAGCGATCACGCCTTGCGTTAGATCAATCGAGAACCGCTTAACTGGCGAGCGTCGCCGGCGCGCCACAGCGGAATGCATTGAAATTGACTCAAGGGGGCTGTGGCGTACGTGACAAATGTCCGGCTGCGCCTGCAAATCGCAAAGGCGCGCGCCCAACCATTCGTGGCCCAGCCCACGCAGTTCGATCGACATCGAAGAGCGCGGTGACCGACCGCTCACACTGACATCAACGGCCGCAAAAGCGGTCCACACTCAGCAGTCTGCGACGGGCGCGCACTGCGGCCCGCGATCTCGTTTTAGTGCCCGCCGCCGAACACCAACGTCTGGAACGGGAGCACCAGCGCCTGCAGGCGCAGGATCAAGGCATGCACCAGCGCAAGAGCATCGACGACGTGCAACGCGATCTTTCGAAACGTACTCGTGCCTTCGGCTTCGATGGCGGCATGATTATTTGAATAGGCGTTGGCGATGCAGCTGCTCCCCGGCGTTATGCCCTCAAGCCCGCCTTTGTAGAGCGGCTCCAGGAACACGAGCAGTGATCCTGGACGCGCGACCTGTTGCGGGTCGATCAATTGCTCGCCTCCCCTGAATTGGCCGGCCGCTATGAACTCCTGCACGCCGGTGACGACCATGGGCACGACGGTAAAGGGCTTGGAGACGCACGTCACTTCCGCGATCATGCCGACCTTCATGATCTGCGCCTCGATCTGGCCAAAGCCGGCCTGCAGCATGCGCTGCCCGGCGCCTTCCGGGATCAACACGCCTGCCGGGCGCATCAGGGGGTTGACGACATCGCCGACCCTCAGCGTGAATTGCTCGACCCGGCCGCTGACGCCCGCCCTGACCACCGTCTTGTCGAGATCGACCTGTGCTTGTGCCAACGCGGCCTCCGCGCTCGCCTTTTCGGCTGGCAACACCGCCAAAAGACGCGTCTCTGCTGCCTCCTTGGCGGCATTGGCAGAAGCGATGGCGCCAAGTTGCCCCTGGGCGCGCACCTCCAGCCGTTCTAGCTCGCGGGCCGGTACGTTCCCTGGATTACGCCGAAACAGCTCCTGTTTTGTCTCCAGTTCATCGAGTGTCTGCTGACGCGCGCTCTCGGCCTCCTTGAGCGCACCTTCCGCCTTTCGGATGTCGGCCCGCGCGACCGCAAAGTCGGCATCGACCTCGACGATTTTCCGCCGGCTCGCTTCGGCTGCAGCCTGCTGCTTGGAATTGTCCAGCTTGAAGATCGGCGCTCCCGCTTTCACACTGTCGCTGGTGCCGACATATATCTCGGCGACCCGCCCGTTCGTTTCCGGAAGGATCGGGACCGTCCTGAAGAAGAGCGTCACCGCCGACGTCGATGGGTGGTTGTAGAAAACAACGGTGATCAGGCCGACAGTGAGGATGACGCATGCGGTTATGCCCCACCGCAGCTCGAACCACACCGAATAGAAGGTGATCTCCTTGCCAAAGCGCTTTCCCTGGACAAAGCGCCGGAAAAGATAGTCCGGCAGAATCGTAATCATCGAGCACACGAGCATTTCAAGCACGGTCGAGCTCCTTTGCCAGTTGCCTGACGCTCGCGTGTTCCACCAATTCCTTGATTGGCTCAGGTCGGCGCTGCGTTTCGACGCTGTCCACTCGCTCCGCGCGTCCCGTCGCTTTTTCGGATGACTCGATCCCCGCGATCCTTTCGACCGACCCCGCAATCCTGCCGAGGATCCCGCCGAGATCCGGAATATCGATCAGCGCAAGCAGCAAGCCGATGATCCAGAAAATGTGCATGTGCGTGAAAAGCGCAATAAGCCCAAGAACAGCGACGATTTCGAACTGAATTTTTTGCGATTTGTGCGCGACGCGCTCGGGTAACGTGTGCAGGCGAAGAAACAGAATTCCGAAGCTCAATGTGGCGACGATCAGGAACACCGCCATCACCACCATCAGGGCGTCGGTTCCACCTGGCGGCGTGATAAAGGACGGCAGCGGATCGGAGGCGGCGGGATTGACGGCGTCAGGCATCCGCAGCTCCCCTTTCGTATGCGTTCGTGAGGTGCCCGGCCGATGCCGCGGCCCGTTTTTTAGATACTGCCGCCGGGCCGTTTTGGCGTTGATCCAGATCAACGGACCATTGCGCGTCTCGATCATACTTGGAACCATGCGCACGTCTGCGCCACGTGGCCGACCGCCACGCGGTGGTCGACAGACAGGAACCGTCGCGAGTTCACGAGGAAGAGGACTACCCATTCCGATGTAGCCCGAAAATCGCGGGACGCTTTCGGGGAATTTCCATCGTGGATATCGCATGTCCTGTTATCTGACGAAGACGTGCCATCGCCACCTCTTGCTGGTACGCGGGATGAAAGAGCTCGTTGCCGACACGCGAGGCGTTGTATTTGTCGTCGATGACGACCCTTCAATCTGCGACTTGTTGTCTGACCTCGTTCAATCTGTCGGATTGCAGGCGCAATCGTTCCAGTCGGCCCACGGCTTCCTGGAACTGCAACTGCCTGATGCGCCGTGCTGCCTTGTCCTCGACGTTCGGCTGCCGGGGCTCAGCGGACTCGATTTGCAGGCGAAGCTGACCAGCATCGGCATCTCGGTCCCGATCATTTTCATGTCCGCCTACGGCGATGTCCCATTGACGGTGCGCGCCATGAAGGGTGGAGCAGTCGATTTTCTGCTCAAGCCCTATCACGGGCAGGACATGCTCGACGCCATTCAATATGGTCTCGCGCTCGATCATCGGCGGCGCGAGGCCCAGGCCGGGTTGTCAACCCTGCTGTCGCGCTACTCGGCGCTCAGCCCTCGCGAACGGAACATCATGGCGCTCGTAACGCAGGGCCTGATGAACAAGCAGATCGCCTGCACGCTCGGGGTCAGTGAAATTACGGTCAAGGTGAACCGGGCAAAGGTCATGAAAAAGATGGCGGCCGTCTCCCTGGCGGATCTCGTCCGGATGGCCCGCGATCTGAACGTCGAAAGCCGAGCAGAATGAATTTGAGCCCGCCATCACATCACTTTGCCGACGGCGCCGGTCGCGGCGCGCGCCTTATACCGGGGTATATCGGGACGATGCCTTTTACGCGTTTTGCCGATCGAAACGGTCATGTTCCGAACATATCCCGGCCTAACCATACCGTTCAGGGTTCGGCAATTGACGCGAGAGAACGATCAATGCACCGGCGCTTGAGCATTTTTCGCCCATTAGCAGCCAGTGCGGATCCCTGGCAACTCTCACGCGTGACGCATTTTCCGTGCAAATCGGCCGCCCGCACTTCTTGCTTGGCTGCCGGGGCAGCTCGCAGCGCAGGCGCAGGCCCGTTCGACACCACGCACGTTCAGCCAGGCTCTGCCACTTCTGCGACCCGCTTTTCGTGGTCAACTTCATGTTGAATGGGCGACGACAATGCACCGCTCTATCGGCACCTCACACTCTGTCATCGCGGCGGCCAATCGGGCGCTGGTCGCACACTGGCGCTTGCCGGACGCGTCGGACGAGACTTCTCTCGACGCGGTCGGCGTGCTGATGGAGTTCGAGCCCAACTGCGAAATATACACGCTCGAAGACTCGGCGGATCATATCTACAAGGTGGTCTCGGGCGCGGTACGGACATATCAGCTTCTCAACGACGGGCGCCGACACATCGCCGCGTTTTATTTGGGCGGCGACGTCTTCGGGTTTGAAAGCGGGCCGACGCGCGCCTTCTCCTGCGACACCGTCTGCGCATCGACGATCCGCATGATCAGCTACAGCACGTTGGAGCGGGCGATCAGCCACGGGCGTATCGATCGCGTCGAGATGTTGGCAATCGCCGCCAAGGAAATGGAGCGCGCCCAGGTCCAAAGCTCGCTACTGATCAAGACGGCATCTGAGCGGGTGGTGACGTTTTTGCTGCAGATGTGCGCCCAGAGCATGGAACCAGCGACTTTCCAACTGCCAATGAGCCGGCAAGACATTGCCGACTATCTCGGGCTTACGATCGAAACGGTCTCGCGGGTTTTGACCCAGCTCGAGGACTCCGGGGTCATCCTTCGCACGCCGCTGAAACGCATCGTCGTTCGCGACATGCGGGCGCTCGAGCAGATGACGGTGTAGGCGCTTGCGGCGATACGTGTGACAGGCGCGAAGCGCGTCTCCTGGAGCGGTCATTTCTCGCTGCGGGCCCGTGATCACAGGCGGTCAACACATGCAGAGCCTTATCCACTATGTCGTGTCGGCTCTTCGGGAGCACCCTGAACTCGCCCTGTTCCTGACCTTGGCCCTGGGCTTTTTGATCGGGCGCATCAAACTTTGCGGCTTCGGCCTCGGTGTCGTGGTCGGATGTCTGCTTGCCGGCATCATCATCGGGCAGCTCAACATTACCATTCCCGCCGTGGTCAAGGCGGTGTTCTTCAGCCTTTTCCTGTTCACGACGGGTTACAAGGTCGGCCCGCAATTCTTTCGCGGCCTCAAGTCCGACGCCGGCCCTCAGCTGGCGTTGACGCTTGTCTTGTGCGTGACCTGCCTGCTCGCCGCGTTCGGCGTTTCCAAGCTCATCGGGTACGACGTCGGCACGGCAGCCGGCCTTCTTGCTGGCGCGTTCACCGAATCCACCGTGATCGGCACCGCCGGCGAGGCGATCCAGCGCCTGCAACTGCCGGAGGCGGAACGCTCCGCTCTCGTCAACAACATACCTGTTGCCTACGCGGTCACGTATTTGATCGGGACCGGGCTTCTTGTCTGGTTCCTCCCGAATGTCGGGCCAAAACTCATGCGCGTTAACCTGCGAGACGAGGCGAAGCGCCGCCCGGAGCAGGACGCCGCACAGGACGACGAAGCCCTCGTGTCGGCCGCCCGTTCCTTTGATGTCCGCGCGTACCGGATTACGAACCCCACGCTGGTCGGCAAGACCATTTCACAAATCGAGACGCTGCCGCAGGCCGGCCGCGCTTTCATCCTGCGCGTCCATAGCGGGGATCGCATAGAAGAGGCGACCCCGAACCTTGTCGTTCGCGAAAACGATGTCGTAGCGGTCATCGGGCATTTCGCCGCACACGTGACGCGCGGCAGCATGATCGGACCGGAGGTCAGCGATCCGGCGCTCCTCGATTTCCCGATCGAGTCACTGGACGTCGTCGTCACCAGCCGCACCGTCGCCGGCAAGTCGCTCCTCGAGTTGTCCCGACTGGACCTCGCACGGGGCGTCTTCCTGTCGAAGCACAGGCGGTCCGGCATCGACCTGCCGATTTCCCTGGAGAGCCGGATTGACCGCGGCGACGTCCTGCGGCTGATCGGGCCGGTCCCGGAGGTCGAGCATGCGGCGAAGGCGCTGGGTTACGCCGACCGCAAGACCTCCGAAACCGACATGATCTTCGTCGGCATTGGCATCTTTTTGGGCGGACTGTTCGGCCTGTTGTCGTGGGTCGTGTGGGGCGTACCACTGACGTTGACCGCGAGCGGCGGCGCGCTGGTCATGGGCCTCGTGTTCGGCTGGCTGCGATCGGTGCATCCCACCTTTGGCCGCATTCCCGAACCCGCGATCTGGATTTTCGATACGGTTGCCTTGTGCATTTTCATCGCGATCGTCGGGATCAACGCCGGACCGAGCTTCATTTCCGGATTGCAGACGACGGGCGTCAGTCTCGTCTTCGCCGGGTTGTTTGTGGCTATCCTTCCTCACGTCGTGGCGATTCTCTTCGGCCGATACGTGCTGCGGATGGATCCTTTGATCGTGCTCGGCGCATGTGCAGGTGCCGGCACAATAACGGCCGCGCTGCGCGCGGTTCAAGACGAGGCCAAGAGCAGCGTTCCCGTACTCGGTTACACAATCCCTTATGCTCTGGGCAACATCATCCTGACCGCATGGGGCCCCGTTCTCGTCGCCATGATGTCGGTTTGACTGGCGTCCTCAGCGCTGCCCCTACCTCCAACCCGGCTTTGTTAAATGTCGCTGCGGAGGTAGTCCACCTGCAGTGCAGGATTTATGGAATTCCGGGAGGCCCAATACTGAAAATCACTTTACACCCGTGCCGATACTGAGACATTTGCAGTTCCATTTTTCACCATGCTCGCAATCCTGGTTGTCCACTAACATGATCCTCTCTGCAATGGAGCTCCCATCATGCGTCCGAGTCTGATTGCGTATTGCATTCTATGTGCGCTGATCGTGTCGATCCCGCGCGCTGCCGACGCCAGCGAGTATTACTCTCACTACGGCTCAAGCCACTACGGAGGCGAATATTACAGCTCGCAGCGCAGTTATTACGGCTACGTCAGTGAAGGTTATTACCCCGGGCCGACGCCGTACGGCGCTCCAGTGTACAATGGTGGCCGCTACGCCCATGACACCTGCGCGCGGAAGGTCAGGGTCTATGACGATGCGGGGGGTTGGGTCTGGGGCCTTCGTTACGACTGCTGAAAAGTAACCGTGCAAAACGGCGGACGATTGCGTCCCCGTTCTTGCATTTCATGTTGCACTCACTCGAACGCGGGAGATCACGGTGACGAGCATACTCAAGATGACTCTATTGGCTGCCGGTTTGCTTTCAGCCGGCGCAGCGCAGCCGGCGGCCGCAGGCGAACCTTGGTATGGGGATGCAGGGCATCACGGTTACGCGTCGCAACGTGGATATCATCACACGTATTACGAAGCATATCATTACCGATACCAGCACACCTATCACGACTCCTACACCTATCACCCGGGTGATCGTTACCCCGTCCAGGTCTATGGATATGGCCCCAGACGGTACTATTATTACGGTGATTGATTAGGGACCAATCAGCACGCACCGCCGAATGGAACGGTTCGCAGAACGGCGGATCCGACCAGGCTTCACGGTGCTTTCGCGCCGACCAGATCGACAACGACGACCCGCCGCGGCCCCTCAACGAGACATATCCGGAATAGTCACGCTGAAGCGTATCGACGCCGAGCCTGGAAAGCATGCAAAGCGCAGATCGACAAGGATCTGCCCGTGACCACGGACAATCAGAACGAGCGGCCTCTGCGTAGCGGAGCCTGCATGAAGAAGTTCGGCTACGACCTCTGATACGTGCGCTCCGCTTCGAAGGCGCCGAGGGATCGGAGGATGCCGTCGTGGCAGTCCTGCCGGTCGCGGTTGTGGTCGAGCGCGAACACATCTGGCCGCGCCTGCTGGCAGCCTCGGATGCCCTGAACAGCGCTAGTTGCGCATGCCTGGATCGATCACTGGGCAGCAATGAGCGCCAACTCGTCGGCCTGTGTCGAGCCACCGCCTGGGATAGGCTGCAGCACGGCGAAGGGGTCCTTGGCGCCGATCAGGCTGCCCTCCCGGACGGTCGGAACATCCAGCGAGCGCCCGCCGAAAAACTGGGTTGCCAGCCACCGAGGCCGCACACTCCCTTTCGGAGCCAGCACGTCCCAGCGGATCTCATCTAGACCTGATCCGACGCCTTGACTTGTTTCGACGCCGCGAAGCCCATGGAGGCGACCGAAATACGTTTCCGTTCGGTCGCCGCCTTCGAGACGGAATTCGCACAACATTCTCCTCCCGGAGTCCGTCGAGAATTCCGGCCCGGGCAGCGGATGGCAGGTCAAGGCGCCCATTTTCACGTATTGCCGCTCTTGCGCGGTGACCACGACAGCAACGGCGAGGACCGCAGCGCCCAGTGCAGCGCCAATGGTCGTTCGCAGTACCCGCCGCTTACGCATTCGTGCTCCGCGCCGCGATACGTCGGCGCCGTTGCTCATACTGAACGATCCGCGCCTATGTGATCGCCGCGTGGCCGACGGTCGCCGCCAGGCCCGCCGCGCAGTGCTCAATTCGACGAGCAGCGGAAATATCTTGTGTCCAGTTCCGGGATTCCTGGGACGATCTTCACGATGCTGTTGGGGTCATCGACCCTGATTTGAAACGTCGCGTCCCCGACCATAACGTCGCTCGCGCAAGTGGCGGTGATTGTAATGACTGCGCCATTTCGCGCCTTCGTACGGACCTTGCACGTTGCGGTCTTGCCGCGGATCACGTTTCCTTCGATAACGAACCCGCTTCCATGGAAATCGGCGCGCGGAGAAAACTCAACGCGCTTTCCATCCCTGACGAAGATCGTGTCGCAAGCGTCGGGCTGGTTTGCCCAGAGCCCGCTCGCATCCTGCGCCAACGAGGCAGCCGCTGAAGCAAGCAGGAGGATCACCGCGGCACTTGATACCCGGGCCCCGGCCGTTCGTTCGAAGTGCGCCATCGCAATCCCTGCATTGATTATTTCTGCTTTCAGAATACACCGCAACCCCTGGCAATGGATTGACCTGCATCAACCAGTCTAGTCCCGAAGCGCGCCGTCTCGATGTCGCCGCGGCTCCAGATTGTCCAAATGGTCCATATCTTTGACAATCTCTTCGGCCAGCAACTTTAATATGCGGTCGCGCTCGGCTTCGATGGTCGTCTCCTCGAGGAGTCTGGCGTAATGCTTGATATTCTCGCGATGAATGAACGTACGCATCGCCATCACTCCACGCACACGACACAACAGCGCTACGCTAACGCCGGTCAATTACTCCCGTCGAATAAATTGTCCGTCTTCTTGAGAGGCCGCCTGCCGGTCAACGCGACCGATTTTCCCGGTTACGTCGAGTTTGCGACACTTCGCCTCGACGCTCCTGGCGGCGCCGCTTCGAACGCTTCAATTTCGATAATGAAGAGCTTGGAAGAACCGCTGGAAAGCAGGAAGCCCGGCATGTTACCCCTGCCGGGCTTCCCGCACGCATCGGAACGAGGGGGTGGGAGGTTGCACCCCCGCCGTCTCGACTCAATCGCTGTCCAGCTGGCGCGTTCCAATCATTTCGATAAAACCCGCCGGTGAGCCCGGCAGGTTTTGGGGACTGCCGGGCTCGGGGGGTCGTTGAAATGCGCAAGTCGTTCTTGCAGATTGGATCTTATAGCTCTGGAACCTGCATACAAACGACCGCGCTACACCATTTTGAGTATGCCTGGCGCATCTTGGACAAAACACGCACTCCGATTGTACCCGTTGACGTCGCGCGATCGACGACTCCGGCCTTCGGAGACTCACTCGGTGTCCTCGTCCATCACTTCGATGCGATGCTGCTGGACCGCATCCCTCATCTCGTGGATCGCATAAACCGTGAGCAATGCCAGCCGCCGCTTCTGCTCCGGAGCGAGCGATTCATAGAGGGGCTTCCACGCGCTAGCCAGTTGCTTGAGGGATGCAGCGCGCTGGGCCAGCGCGTCCGCGCGCCGGTTCAGGAACTCGACCGGGTTGGCATTTCGCAATTTCTCCATGACGCCTTCGCTCTTCATGCCGGAGACGTCTTCACGAATTGTTTCCAGCCGTTCCATGCGTTGCTTGCTGCGGGATTGGATGGCTTGCTCGATCGCCGGCCAATACTTTTCCTGATCGGGCTTGAGTTGCAAAGCCGACTTAACCAAATCGAGCCTGGCTTCTGTAAACGCTCCGAGATCAGTTGCGCTCACCAGATCAGCGCTAGGCTGCCCCATGCGGGTTTCCGAATGAGCGACAGACAGTGAGGTGAGCGTTAATGCAACTGCGCCTGCTACTACGAGTTTGTGCATTTCAACCTCCTCTATTGCGTCTGTTGTCAAACAAATAGCAGACACCATTTTCTGTTGATTTGCATTGACCTACCTCAACGGAGACTGGATGTGTCTCTCTCGTCATCGTGATCTCAGATCGTGTTGTGGCTTTGGCGGATGCGCACTTGATATCAGATCATCGTCACCATTTTTCGGCGCCCCGACACGTTCTCTTCGAGCGTGTCGGGCCGCGAGCAATTGGTTCGAGATAGATGGGGCGCCGTTCAATTTTCTTCGGCCGCACGCGACTCCGGCGTGACGATCTCGAAGACGTTCCTCGCGTTCGAATCTGGATCGCGGTCGGAGGCCGTGTCCCCGCGATGTCGATGTCGTCGGATTGAGCGGAGCCCGGGCTGAATGAGCACTCCAATACGAGCGGCGTCGCCCCTTACGCGGTCCTGAGGATTGCCCGCCGCTAACGCAGCCGGGCGTTCGTCCTCTCGGCCGAACCGATGGTGTTCACCAACAACATTGTAACGGTCATCGGTCCCACGCCGCCCGGTACGGGCGTAATGTATGACGCCTTCTTGCGGACGCCCTCGAAGTCCACATCGCCGACGAGCCTTCCGCCCGGCAAGCGGTTGATGCCGACGTCGATGACGACGGCTCCGGTTCTGATCATCTGGGGCACGATGAGGTTCGGCTGGCCCGCGGCGACGACAAGGATATCCGCAAGTATTGTGAATTGCGCCAGATCGCGGGTCTTGGCGTGGCAAATGCAGACCGTAGCATCCCGCTGCATCAACATGAGTGCCATCGGCTTGCCGACAATGTTGCTGGCGCCGACGACGACGACGTTCTTTCCCTCGACCGAAATGTTCTCGTGCTCCAGCATCTTGACCACGCCGTAGGGGGTGCATGGGGGAAATACCGTACCGCCCACGACCAACCCTCCGACGTTGTAAAGGTGAAAGCCGTCGACATCCTTTTCCATGGGGATGGCTTTGACGATGGCGGCCGTATCGAGGCCCGCCGGAAGAGGGAGCTGAACAAGAATCCCGTGAATCGAGCGGTCCTCGCTAAGAGCCCGGATTGTTGCCAGAAGCTCGTCCGTGCCAACCGGTTCTGCAAATTCACGCCGGACCGATCGGATCCCGACCTCCTCGCAGGCGCGAATCTTGTTACGGACATAGACGGCCGATGCCGGATCCGAGCCCACGAGGATGACAGCGAGCCCGGGCACGATACCTTGCTGTTTAAGGGCTTCGACGCGCGCCTTGCATTCGGTCCGGATTGCCGCTGCAACAGCCTTGCCATCGATGATTTTGGCGGACGAAAACGACATGATCCTGTCGTAGCGTACGGGCGCCGCTCGTCAAGCCTTCTTGACGTCCCAGCCACCGGCAGCCGTGTACAAGTTTGTGGCCCCTTCTGGCGACGAACCGGTCTTGCGTGCACATGCCGCCCGGAGGAGCAGACACGGTAACGGTGCAGCCCTTGGCCGGATCGCGACCGGCGGAGTTGCGGATCGCGTCCAGCCTGCCCATACGACGACATCCGTTGCGGCCCACGCACTCGGCTATCCGCTGCCCACTCCATCGAAAGTCGCAAGGTACTGCGCAATCTCGCTGGAAGACGACGCCGTCAGTTCCTCCGAAGTGACGCAGGTCCTTGGTTCGCAGCGAAGCCGCCGCTGAATAATCCGCTCGATGGCGATGCTAAAGATCCTGCTGCATCCACTCGGCCTGTACGTCCTCGCACCAATTGCCGACGTTCCACTGGCCCCAGGCGCCGAGGCCGCCGCGCTCGTCCGCCCCGCAATAGACCGGCACGTGCACGACCGAGAGTCCCGCATGCGCATGCGCCGCACGCAAGGCAGCGCGCAACGCCTCTGCATCGTCGCCGCCGAAGATCGCGCGCACGCCTCTGACCGCAGACGCAAGCTGTACGTAGTCGACCGCAACGCGGTCATTCGTGCGAAATTCGGCCTTGTACTGCGCCTGTTGCAGGCCGGTGATCGCGGCCATGCGGCGATTGTCGAAGATCACGATTGTGCCACGCACGCCGTGCTCCACGGCATCGATCAGGATTTGCGGGTTCATCATGAAAGAGCCGTCGCCGGAAAACGCGATGCCGTAGCGCGGCGTCTCCGCATGCGCCGAAGCGAGCAACGCGCTCGCGGCGAAACCCATATACGATGCGCCCGCTTCGGTGAAGGTGTCGCCGGTCCGGTCGTCTTCGACAATCTGGAATCCGTTCGCTTGCACATCGCCGGCATCGAAGAACTTCGCAGCGCCGATGTCCTTTGCGAAGCCAGCGACGATCCTGATGGCGGCGGGCTGCGGCAGAACAGGCCGGCCCCAAACCTCGTCGACGAGCGGGCCGCACGCGAAACGCTCGCCCTTGTAGACCGCCCATTCCGCCTTCTTGCCTTGACACGCTGTCAGCCAGGCGCGCTTGGTGACGTTGGCTTTGCCCACCTCGAGCTTGGCCGCAAGACGTGCGGCTACCACCGAAATATCTCCGGTGAGCGCAATCGTGTTGTTGTAATGCAGTGCGTCAGCGAGGTCGCCGTTGATGTTGATGACGGCGCGCGCTTTCTTGTAGCCGATGCCCGAGCAGTCGGCCTGGCAGACCGCGCGCGAACCGATCACGACGAGCAATTCCGCCTCGCTCATCGCGAAATTGCCGCTGATCGAGCCTTTCGATCCGCCGACATGCATGTTCTGCGGATGCGCGTCGGGCAACACGCCGGTCGAACCGGGCGACAACACGACGGCGGCACCCGCCGCTTCCGCGAGCCGCCGCACCGCCGCGTCGTGACCACGCGTGCCGCCACCCGCCTTGATCGCGACGCGCTCGCTGCCCGCGATAAGCCGAGCGGCCTCATCCAGCGCGGCGTCGTCTGATGGCCCGGCCTTGGGCAGTTCGGGACGCTCGGGCAACGCGGCCAGATTGAGCACCATGCGCGCCGGCTGCGTATTGAGCGGCAACAGGAGATAGAACGGCCCGGCGCGGTACGGATGATTGACGCACAACGCGCCCCGCCGCAGCGCATCGCGCAAGGCCTCCGGCGTGTGCAGCACGTATGACTGGCCGAGCACGGCCGTCATGCGGCCGAACAGGCCCTGCTCCTCCTTCGGCACCTGCTGCATGTTGTAGCCTTCGCCGAAGGTCGTCTCGTCACCGTAGATGTGATAGACGCCAACGCCGTTCGATGCCGCGGCGAGCGACCCTGCGAACGCCTGCATAGCGCCCGGCCCGATCGACGTGATGACCGCGGAAAGCTCGCCGTATTGCCAGCGCAGCGCGGTGGCCGCATGCGCCATCTCCACCTCGTTGCGGCAGTTGAGCGTCCGGGTGACGCCCTCCTCCTCGTAGATTCGCAGCACGTTGCCGAGATCTGTCGAGCCGTGGCCGAAGATCGCGAAATATTTGCGCACGCCCTGCTTCAAGAGGCCGAGGACCAGCGCTTCCGACAATGTCGCCTCGATCAGCTTCGGGATCGCGCCGGCGGCAAGCGCGGCGTCGATACCGCCGGCCTGCGCCAACGCGCGCGCGCGCCGATGGACGTCCGTTTCGTTCAGCCTTTCGAGCATGGCACTTCAGGCCTCTTGCCGGCGCATATTGCGGACTTTTGCCCGCCTCTGGCCGATGATGTGCACGGCGAAAATCAGAATGGTCAGGGCGAAGAAGACCATCGCCGTCGGCGATGTGTAAAAGACTGACAGATCGCCCTCCGACATCAGCAGGGCCGTACGGAATTCACGCTCCATCGTGCCGCCGAGCACGAGGCCGAGAATGATAGGCGTAACCGGGATATGCACCCGCTGCAGAACGTAGCCGAGCAAGCCGATTCCAAGCATCACATAGACGTCGAGGAACGAGTTGCGGATCGCGTACGAGCCGACGACGCACATCACCAGAATGCCGACCGCGAGCAGATGCGGCGGGACCATCAAGGTGCGCACGAACAGCCGCACACCGTAAAGCTGGATCAGGCAGACCATCAGATAACCGATGATGATCTCGACGTAGATCGTATAGACGATGTCGGGATGCTCGCTGAACAGCAGCGGTCCGGGCTGCAAGCCATGAATCAAAAGGCCGCCGAGAATGATCGCCGTCGCCGGGTCGCCGGGAAAACCGAGGCTGAGCATCGGGATCATGGCTCCGCCGGTAACGGAATGATTGGCGCATTCCGGCGCGATAACGCCCCGAATGTCACCTTTGCCGAACTGTTCCGGATCTTTGGAGAAGCGCTTGGCGTGATCGTAGGCGAGAAAAGCCGCGACCGGGCCATGCGCGCCGGGAACGACGCCGATAATGGTGCCCAGCGCCGAGGTTCGTACCATCAGGCTGAAATTCTTCCGCAGCAGTTGCCAGGACGGCAGCTCGACCTTGACGCTTTGCGGGTCGATCGTCGCGGCTCCACCGTAGAAGAATTGACGCAAGGTATTGATGACCTGTGGTATCGCGAACAATCCGACCATGGCCACGACGATGTCGATGCCCTGCAGCATCGTGGTCGAGCCGAAGGTCAGGCGCGGGACGCCGTCGATCGAATCTTGACCGATCGTCATGGCCATGAGGCCGATCACGCCCGCGATCAACCCGCGCAGCAGCGATTTCTCGGATAGACCACAGATAGTCGAGAGCCCGAAAACGACGAGCGCGAAGATTTCGGCAGGCCCGAAGGCAATCGCGACGCGCGCAATCACCTCGACCGAAGCGATCATGACGATCAGACTGAACAGCCCCCCGAAAGCGGACGCGACGATTGACGTTCCGCAGGCGAGGCTCGCCTGTCCTTTGCGCGCCATCGGGTAACCGTCAATAACGGTTGCCGCCGTCGAGGGAGTGCCCGGTATTCCGATCAGGATTGCGGAAATGCAGCCGCCCGTCATCCCGCCGATGTAGGTCGCCAGCAAGAGGCCGATCGCCGGGACCTGCGCCATGCCGAACGTGAACGGCATCACAAGCGCGAGCGCCATCGTGTAGGTGAGACCCGGAATAGCTCCGAACACGATGCCGACCAAAGAGCCGAGCAGCATCGCGCCGAGTGCCACCGGTGTCGTCGATCCGGCGAATGCGGTGACCAGATGTTCCATCGGCGTGGCCCTTCAAAACAACGAGACGATGGTTCCGTGCGGCAGGTACACGCCCATCAGGCCGCCCATAACGAAATAGACGCCGAAGCTCAGGCACACCGACATGCCGACGAGGACGCGAGGCGAGGTGACGCCGAGTGCAAAACGCAGCAGCACGAACAGGACGACAAGCGTCGCCACGACATATCCGAACCACTCCATCAGGAGCGCATAGGCGATCAGCGATCCCGTGACGACGCCAAATGCCTTCCATTCACTTGCGCGATCGATCGGCTTGTCTTTCTCGTCGGTCGCCTGCCCCATCTGTCCCCAATAGCTTCTCCCGATCAGGGCGAGCGCGAGCAGGCCAAGGATCATGCCGAGCCCGAGCGGCACGTCGCGCGGCCCGACTGCCGCGTCTCCATAAGCGTTTGGCACCGTGGCCCAGACCACGATGCACCACGCCGTCGCGAACGCGACGAGGACGGCGCCGACAATCCGGTCGCGGACGTGCTCCTCCATGGCGCGCCTCACTTCTTCTTCTTCGTGAGATTGAGGCTGCTCATCAGCTCGGAAATCTCGCTGTCATCCTTCTTGATCACGTCGCCGAATTGACTGGCCGGCAGGTAGGCCGGGGCAAAGCCCAGATTCTTGCCAGCCTTCTGGAATTCCGGCGACTCGACCGCTCCTTTGGCAGCCTCTTGCAGCTTCGCGACGACCTCCGGCGGCGTGCCTGCAGGTGCGGCAAGCCCGCGCCACATCGTAATGTCGAGTCCCTTGGCGCCCGCTTCCGAACAGGTCGGCGTCTTCGGCAGAAGCGGAATCCGCTCGGCGCTCGTGACGCACAGGATATTGAGCTTGCCCGCGTTGGCCTCGGCGGTGAATTGGTTCGGCCACTGCACCGCCACGTCGATACGATTGCCGAGAAGTTCAGCCGGCGCGCGTCCTTCGCCGTAGGGCACGTAAATCGCGTCGAGACCGAGGCGCTTGAACAGCGCAGCCGACGTCAGATGCGTGAATGAGCCGAAACCGGAAATGCCGACCTTCAGCCGCTTGCCGGACTTCTTGGCGCTCGCGACCATATCCTCGAGCGTCTTCCAACCCGAACTTGCATTCACCGCAACGGCCGGGACTTCGAGACTGATGCGGGCAATCGGCGTGAAATCCTTATAGCTGAATTTCATATTGCCGCGATAATACGAAGTCGAAACCGAGTTGGAATTCCAGACGATGTTGTAACCGTCGGGCTTGGTGCCTTCCACATAGGTATAGCCAATGGCGCCGCCGCCGCCCGTCCGGCTGACGGCCACCACCGGCTGGCCGAGCCGCTTTGCCATCAGGTCGGCGAGAACCTGTGCCGTCGTCTGCGCGGAGCCACCGAACAGCACTGTCATTTCAATTGGCTTATCGGGAAATCCCGCGGCATGGACAGGGGCCCCCGCGGCCATCATCAGCACCGACGCGAACAGCGGCGCGGCCGTCTTGATGTATCGCATTGCTAAATCCTCCCATTTGTTTTTGGCTTTGACTTCCCACTCATTCGGCGGCGAGTGCCGCCGTCTAGCCCTCCTGCTTTTCTTTCTCGCGCAGAGCCATCAAGACCTTCTCCGGCGTCGCCGGCAGCGAGGTGATGCGCACGCCAACAGCGTCGTAGATCGCATTCATGACCGCCGGGATCGTCGGCACCATCGCGGGCTCACCGATGCCCTTCACGCCGAGCGGACCGATCGGATCGGGATCTTCGATGATGATGGAGTTGATCTGCGGCACGTCGAGCGCCGTCGGCAGAATGTATTTGGCGAAACCGTGCGTCGTCGTGCGGCCGTCGACGAGCTTGTAGTCCTCCATCAGCCCCTGTCCGAGCGCCTGTACGACGCCGCCTTCGATCTGGCCCTCGACGCCTTGCGGGTTGACCGCGCGGCCGACGTCGTGCGCGGCCCAGATGCCGAGCACCTGCACCTCGCCGGTCACCGTATCGACCTCGACCTCGGCCACTTGCGCACCGAATACATAGGCCTGCCACGGGCGCCCCGCGCCGTCGCCGCCTTGGCCGTCGGCGATGCTGGTCGTGTCGGTGCCGAAGCTCGCCGAACCGACAGGCACGACGCCGCGGCTCTTTGCGTTGGCGACCGCCTCGCCCATCGAGAGGCGCTGGTTGGTGCCTTCCGCCCAGATCTCGCCGTCACCGGTACGGATCTGCTCGACGGGCACGTCCCACATTTCAGCGATCACGTCGGCAAGCCGATTGCGCGCCTGCCGCGCGGCCAGCGCGACGACGTTGCCGATCATGTAGGTCTGCCGGCTCGCGCCGGCGTGTGCGGCTTCCGGCGCGCGCGCTGTATCGTTGTCACCGATGATGACGTGCTCCGGCTTCACACCCATTTCGTGCGCTGCGATCTGCGCAAGCACGGTCAGGATGCCTTCGCCGATTTCGGTGACGCCGGTGACGATCTTGGCGCTGCCGCCGTCGTCGATCTCCGCCCAGGCAGCGGCCCGGTCGACCGCCGCGGTGCGCGCGATGCCGTACCAGGAGGCTGCCATGCCGCGTCCGCGCTTACGGGCCATCTGCGAGTCCCCGTCGTTCTTTTCCCTTCCTCGCCTGCCCGAATGTGCGGGAAGCCGCCGTCCGCCGGCCGCCTTCGCCTTGCGGGCCACGGCGGGCGACCTGTCGCGACAAGCGGGAAGAGGTGAAGAGACCGGAGGGCGGGCTTGATCGCATCATTCCGCGGCCTCCTGGCGTTTTGCCGCCGCAAAGCGCGCGCCGAGTGAAACCGTCGGGCGGAGGCCCGGGCCGTTGGTGTCGCTGCGGCTACCGCCGCGCATGGCCGGCGCGCCCGGCTCCCAGCCGCTCGCCTTTTCCGCGGCCTCGAGACAGCGCAAGAGACTGACCGAACCGAGCGTCTGCTTCGTATGCGTCGTCGCGCCATCGCGCATCGCATTGATACGCCTGATCTCGAACGGATCGAGCCCCAGCCGCTCGGCACAGATGTCCAAATGCGTCTCGGTCGCGAACTGCGTCTGCAGCGCCCCGAAGGACCGGAAGGCGCCGGATGGCGTATTGTTGGTGTAGACCCCGTAGGTGTCGACGCGCACATTGGGAATGGCATAGGGGCCGGCGCCGAGGATCGCGGCCTTGCGCATGACGCCCTCCGTCGACAACCCGTAAGCGCCCCCGTCGCAAACCATCGTCATGTGCGACGCGACGATGCGGCCGTCACGCATCAGTCCCATGCGCAGGTTGGTGCGCGAGGGGTGCCGCTTGGCCGTCGACACGATCGATTCTTCACGCGTGAAGACGAGCCGCACAGGCCTTTGCGTCTTCATCGCGAGGAGGGCCAGCATGCCCTGGTAGATCATGTCCTCCTTGCCGCCGAAACCGCCACCGACCGGGCTCATGATAAAGCGCACCTTCGACACCGGCTGCGCGATGATACGCGACAGCATGTGACGGTGATGCGTGATGTTCTGGTCCGGACAGACGAGCGTCACGACGCCGTCGTGGTCGACGTAAGCGAGCCCAGCTTCCGGCTCGAGATAGGCGTGCTCGATCGGCTGTGTCGCGTAATTCTGCTCCACGACGAGATCGCACGTCGCGAACGCGGCGTCGACATCGCCGACGCGGATCGGGATGTGCTTCGTGAGGTTATCCGGCGCATAGTCGTGGATCACCGGCGCGCCAGGCCGCATTGCCTCGTCCGGATCGAACACAGCCTGCAGCGGCGCGTAATCCACCTTGATCGCGGCAAGTGCACGTTTGGCCGTGAGCAGATCCTCGGCCGCGACCGCCGCGACCGCCTCGCCGATGTATCGCACTTTGCCGCGCGCCATGATCGGCTGGTCGTTGACGAAGACGCCGAAGCCGTCCTCGCCCGGAACGTCGGCAGAGGTGATGACGGCCTCGACGCCCTCCATCGCTTCTGCAGCGGAGGTATCGATCGACCGGATCTGCGCATAAGGATACGGCGAGCGCAGCACCTGCACGTGCAGCATGCCGGGCATGGTCATGTCGGCGGCGTATTTCAGCCGGCCCGACACCTTGCTCGGCGCATCGATGCGGCGCACGCGCTTGCCGATCACCTCGAAGTCGGCGATCGCGTCCTCGGCAAGCACGGTCACCGGCAGACGGCCATTCTGTACGTCGCGCGCAATCTCCACCGCATCGATGATCTTCTGGTAGCCGGTGCAGCGACAGATGTTGCCGCCGAGCCGCTCCTTGATTTCCTCGCGGTCGGCGAAGGCGTTGGCGCGCAGCGCGGCGGTCGCCGCCATCACCATGCCCGGAATGCAGAAACCGCACTGGCTCGCGCCGGCTTTGTGAAACGCTTTTTGCAGGACCGACAGCTCGCCCGTCTTGGCGAGCGATTCGACCGTCTCGATCTCCGCGTCTTGCGCTTTCGCCGCCGGCATCAGGCACGATTTCATGAGCACGCCGTTCACGAACACCGAGCACGTGCCGCACTCGCCTGCCCCACAGCCCTCCTTGTTGCCTGTGAGGTTGAGGTCGTCGCGGATGACGTCGAGCAGACGCTGATGCGGCTTCACATTGCGCGCAACCTTGCGGCCGTTGACGGTCGCTATGAAGGCGAAATCAGGCATAGGCCGCCTCCAAAGCCGGCGACAGCGCGTCAGGCGTGGCGCCGGCACGCTTTGCCGCGTTGATCAGTCCGCGCAGCACGAAGCCGCGCACCACGTCGCGGCGGTAGTCCTGCCGCGTGCGGGACGCGACGAGAGGGACCGGCCGGTCGGCCGCGCGCCGCAGGATATCCTCGTCGAGCGGCTTGCTGCGCAGGAAGCGCTCGACGTCATCGAGGCGCGTCGGCACCGGACAGATCCCGGCGAGCGTAAGGCGCACGTCGTCGAAGCGCCGTCCGTCTCGATCGAGGCGGACCAGTGCGGCGAGGCACACGGTGGAAATGACGAGCGAGCGGCGATGGCCGACCTTCTCGAAGCTGCCGCCGTAGTCCGGCAGTGCGTCGCACTCGATCGCCACCAGCAGTTCACCATCGTCCAGCGCAGTACGGTTCGGGCCGCGCACGAAATCGGCGAGCGGGATCCTGCGCTTGCGGCGCGCCGAGACGAGCTCGACCTGCGCCGCATGCGCGAGCAGGCACGGCGTGGCATCGGCCGCGGGCGATGCATTGACGATGTTGCCGCCGACGGTCGCCTGCACCCGGATTTGATCGTCGGCAAACCAGACCGCGCAACGCGGCATCGCCGGCAGCGCGCGCGCCAGGGCGGGGTCGTCGAGGAAGCGTTGCATCGGCGTCGCTGCGCCGAGCCGCACACGTTTGCCATCGACACGGCGTTCGTTCAGCTCGGGAATCTTGCAAACGTCGATCAGCACCGGAATATCGACGTCGCCAGCGCGGCCCTCACGCGCCCACGGCAGCGTGTCGGTACAGCCGGCGACGATACGGCAGCGCCCGCGATTCGCTTCGAGCGCCGCGAAAGCTTCGGCGAGCGACTGCGGGATCAGGTATTCGTCACAGGTGAGCATGACGCGCTGCCGGCCCTTTCTCTTGGTCATCGCCGGGCTTGTCCCGATTATCCCGCTTGGGCAGCCAATTGCGTCCCCAGGCGCGATCATCGGGATCCGGCGCGGTCCGCGCCGGCCCGGGCATGACAGCTACTCCGCCGCCTCCTTCTGCGCGGCGCCCATGTTCGCTTTCACCACCACCTTGATCGCATCCTCGACGCGATCCTTGGCGTAGCGGATCGCCGTCGGCAGATCGTCGAGCGGGAAGGTATGCGTGTGGATCTTGGTGGCGTCGAACCGCTTCTGCCGCATGAAGGCCTCGGCGCGATGCGTCGCGCTCTTGCCCTCGCCGCGGATGCCGTAGAGATAGATGTTGTTGCGCACGATGTGGGCGACGTCGACCGGCACATCCTCGTGCGCGAATGCGGCGAGGCAAACGCGCCCGCCGCGGTTGACCATGCGCACCGCGTCGTTGACCGCGCCGGTCGCCGCCGAACATTCGACCACATAGTCGACGCCCTTGCCGCCATTGAGCCGCTTCACTTCCGCGACTACGTCGGGCGTCTTGCGGATATTCACGACCGCGTCGGCGCCGAGTTGCCTGCCGATCTCCAGGCGATTGTCGCGCGTGCCGGTGAGAATCACGGGATGCGCCCCGAGCGCCTTGGCGACCGCAGCCGCCATCAGCCCGATCGGGCCGGGGCCGGTGACGCAGACGCTCTCACCCGCAACCAGGCCGCCGAGCTCGGTCAACGCGTACATCGCTGTGCCGGCGGTGACGACCAGCGTCCCCTCCTCGTCCGACATTTCGTCGGCAATCGAGACCAGCGTGTTGATGTTGTTGACCTGGTATTCGCAGAAGCCGCCGTCGGTGGTGAACCCGTTGGCGCGGTGGCCCTTGTCGACATCGCCGTAATTGAGGCCGTAGTTGTGGCACGACGTGTACATGCCTTCGCGACAGCGCTTGCATTGGCCGCAGCCGGCGTGGATTTCGACGGCAACGCGCTGGCCGATCTGATACTCGTCGACACCCGGGCCGAGCGCGACCACCCGGCCCATATATTCATGTCCGGGCGTGAAGTTCTTGTTGAACGGCAGGCCGCCTTGGATCGAGGCCGGCGGGCCGTGATAGATGATTTCCAAATCGGTGGCGCAGATCGCGACCGCGTCGATGCGCACCAGGACTTCCGCCTTCTTCGGCACCGGCACCGGCTTTTCAGTGAAGCTCAGCTGGCCCGGATCGCCGAGCACCCACGCGCGCATGCGGTCGGGGATCGGGAAATCGTTATGTTTGGTCTTCACACCGGGCGGTGAATACATTGGTCCTCCCACGACTCAATTCTGAATTGTAATGCTCGTCTGTTGATCCGAACGCGCCTCATGCGATGCGCCATAGTCCTCGGACAATGCGCGCGTCGCTGACAGGATCGCGACGCGGGTGATGTTCATGTGCTCATCGGTCGCCCGCATCTTCGGCATCGATGCGCTGACCGCCCCGATCACAGCGCCGGCCCGGTCACGGATCGGCGCGCCGATGCAGATTACGCTCGGAAGAAATTCTTCCATGTCGAGCGCAATGCCCTCGCGCCGAACATGTCGCAGCGCCTCGAGGAGCTCGGGTAACGTCGTGATCGTATGTTCGGTGAACCGAAGCATGCCGCCGGCAAGCACGCGCTTGATTTCATTCTCCGGCAGCCAGGCCAGAATCGCCTTGCCGATGGAGGTTGCATGCGGAGCTTCCACCTTGCCCACGCCGCCGGCATCGACGCGAATCGCGTGCCGCGCTTCGCGGATTGCGACGGTGACGATGGCATTGCCCTGCAAGGCCGCGAGATGCACCGTCTCGCCGGTCGCATCGCTTATCGCGTCGATGTGCGGCTGCGCCCGTCGCGGCAGATCCGAATTCAGGCAGGCGTGGCCAAGTTCAATGAAGCGCGTGCCCAACGCATAAAGTCTCTTGCCCGGAACCTGCGCGGCCAAACCGCACTCGACGAGGGTTTTCAGAAGATGATGACAGGTCGAAACATGAAGACCCGTCCGTGCCGATAGCTCGGTCAGCGAGGCTTCGCCGCCCGCGTTGGCGATCGCATTCACCAGCGAAACCGCGCGCCGGACAGAACGAATACTTTGCTGCGCCGGCTCGGACGTTAGCCCGATCGGTTTCCCGTCAGTTCGCTTCGTCAAACCGATCGCCGATTCCATTCCGCCTTTCGCTCCGCTGGTACCGCCTTTCACCGCGGTCGGTACCAAAGCGCATGATTTGAATGAGCGCAATCTTTTTTCAAAGCGCGGGATGATTTTTTCAGCCCATGGGAAAGATAGCGACGTTGTCGGCCAACTGCATCGAAATCGTCGGCGTTTGCGTCAGCATGATGCTTGTGAGGGCGGTGCAGCATCGGTAGCGCGGCCAATCCGGCGGCCGAAAGTTCCGCCGAGCCGCGCGAAGCCGGCGTCCGCCGAGGATCAGGAACTGACCTGAACTGCGCCTGCCCGCTTACGTTTGCTCAACGGCCCACAAGCGGACACCGCGGAGAGTCGCCATCGCCCAAACCAGACCGCGCTGAAATAAACACGGCCGCACGGGCGAACGCCCATGCGGCCGGAAGGCTTACGAGTCCCTGAAGCCTTATCTATTCTTTTTGGCGATCTCCTCGAGCCGGTTCATCACATCGGCGCCGACCTGCTTTTCGCCGAATTGCTTCCACACCGGGCGCACCACCTCCGCCCATTTCGCGCGCTGCTCGGGTGTGAGTTCGTGAATCGATTTGCCCAGCTTGCTCACTTTCTCATAGGCAGCCTTGTTCTCCTTCGTGGTGTTTTCCCAGTTCCACGCGGTGGCGGCTTTGAGAGCGTCCTTGATTCCGGCGCGGACGTCCTCGGGCACGCCGTTCCACCACGCCTTGTTCGTGCTGACGATGTAGAAGCTGTACTGATACTGGATGCGAGTCACCTGATCGATCATTTCCTGCAGCCCTGCGCCAACGAGCGCATTCGGGGTCGGCTCGACCGCGTCGATCACGCCTTGCTGCAGTGCTGTCGGGACTTCGCTCCATGACATCGCCACGACATTCGCGCCCAGCGTTTTCCAGGTCTGGATGTCGGCGGGAACCGGCTGCACGCGGATCTTGATGCCGTGCACGTCGGCGGGAAGCAGGATGGCCTTCTTCCCCCGATAGCTCAAATCGCGCGGGCCGTTGATCCAGATTGCCAGCGGCAGGATGTTCTTGCTCTCCAGTTCCGAGAAAATCGCCTTATGCACGGCGGGGTCGTCGATCGCCGCCTGCACCGCCTTCGGCGTCGACAGCAGGAACGGCAGCGACAGCACATTCACTTTCGGAGATATCGGGGCGTAAATGCCTTGCGTCGGTGCAATGAGATTGGCGCCGCCCAATTGCAGACCCTGGACTTGGGTCTTCTGATCGAACAGCGTCCCGCTGTGGTGCAACTCGACTTTGATCTTGTTGCCGAGCCGGGTTTCGAGCTCTTTCTTCAGAACCTCAAACGTCTTCCCCTTCACGCCGACCGCATTGTTGTCGTTCGACATGATGAACTTGACCTGCGCATCAGCGGTGGTCGAATGACCAAGCATCAGCGCGGCCAAAAGCCCCGCACAGGCGAACAACGAGCGTGCCTTCAATCGTCGCATGAAATCCTCCTTGTTTATTGTCCGTAGATTAAGTTGGGCAGAAACAGCGAAATTTGCGGAACATACGTCACCAGCAGAAGCGTCGCGATGGTGACCGACATCCAGGGCAGCACGGCCCTGAACACTTCCCATGCGGACAGCCCCGAAACGGCGCTGCCGACGTAGAGATTGAGGCCGATCGGAGGGTGAATGAGGCCAAGTTCGATGTTCACCACGACGATGATGCAGAAGTGCACGGGGTCGACGCCGAGCGACACCGCCGCTGGGAACAGCAGCGGGATGAACATCAAGATCGTCGGCACACCTTCCAGGAAAAAGCCGACGATCACCAGAACGATGTTGACCATCAGCAGGAAAACCCATTGCGGCGTGTGCATCGACACAAGGAAATTGCTGACCGCCTGCGGAATACCGAGTTGGGTGATGGAGAACGCAAACAGCAACGCGTTCGTGGTGATAAAGAAGATCATCCCGACAGCGGGAGCCGTGCCGACGATCGAATCGACAATTCCCTTCGGCGACGTCTCTTTGTAGACGAACAGGCCGATGAGCAGCGCGAGCACCGTCGCGATGATGGCGGCTTCGGTCGGAGTGAATATGGCGCCGCCTTCGTAGCTGAAGCCGAAGATTTCGAAATGCGGTACGCCGTAGATGCCGATGAAGATGAACACGGGCAACAGCAGCGCCGGCCCCGCCGAACCGAACGCGCGGCCGCGCTCCGCCCAATCGGCCTTGCGCCGCACCGGCACCTTGTGACGCCCGGCCAGGAAGCGCGCCATCAAGAGCAGCCCCAGCCCATAAATCAGTCCGGGAACGACGCCGGCGAGGAACAGCCGTGCGATCGACGTCTCCGTGATGAATCCATACAGGATCATCGGGATCGAAGGCGGAATCAGAATGCCGAGCGAGCCTGCGACCGTGATCGATCCAATCGCGTACCGTTCCGAATAGCCTTCCTTGACCAGCGACGGATAAAGGATCCGGCCGACCGCGGCGACCGTCGCCGGGCTCGAGCCGGAGATGGCCGCGAACATCATGCAGCTGAGCACCGAGGTCATCCCAAGGCCGCCGCGGTGATGACCCACCAGGCTATTGGCGAAATCGACGAGCCGGCGCACGAGCCCGCCCGTCTCCATCAGCGAGGCCGCGAAGAAGAAGAACGGCACCGCCATCAGCGTAAAGTGCTCCAGGTTCGCAAGCACCTTCTGACCGACGATGGCCGCAGGAATCGGAGTGGTCAGCAGCGCGGTGAACATGGCCGACCCGCCGAGAGCGACCGCGACCGGTGACCCTATCGCGAGCAGCCCGAAGAAGGCGGCGAGGAGAATCGCGATCGTCATGGCGCCGTCCGTCGCGCTTTCTCGATCTCGTCCGACAGGCCGTGCACCGACTCGACGTCCTCGTCGCGCAACACCAAAATGATGCGGATGACGTAGCGTATGACGAACATCCCCATCGTCAGCGGCACGAGACTGTAGATCACGTAGTCCGGGGTACCGCTGTCAGGCGACACGGATCCGATCATTTTCGTGAATTGAACGTAGAGCGCTCCGCAGTAGACGAAATAGGCGCACAGCAGCAGCGTCGCCAGGTGTGCCAACAACTTGAGAACGCGGCCGACTTTGTGTGAGGTCATCAGGGCGGCGAGTTCGACGCGGACGTGCTTGTCCTCTCGGACTGCGCGTGATCCCGCGACCAGCATGGCGGCTATCGTCGTCAGCGTGAACGCCTCGGCCGACCAGTCGAAGCCCGTGTTGAACGCGTAACGCAGAACGACCTGCATCGTGCCGAGCGCGAGCGCCAGCAACGTCAGGCCGCCGATGCAGACGTATTCGACGGCAGCCAAGAACTGATCAATTTTCCTCACAAAGACCATGTCCCCTCCCGGCTCATCGTCGGTCGTCCTGCGTCAACGATACCTGCAACGGTATCCGCAATCGGGTGGTCGCTTACCCGATCGGTTGATCGAACGGCATCCGCGCGCAGTCACTCGCGGATGATGAGTGAGGGGGATGCGAAGTCGCGAATTCGCGAGGCGCAGTTTATGACTTCAATACTTCCGACAACAAGTACCAGGCTTGGAAAAAGAGGCGGCCAGAAAAGTCTCCGGCGCCGCCGCTGAGCCAACCCGTATTGCGTTCAGAGGCCAAACGCCGCAACCCATGCTGCCAACGGCGGCGGCGCCGGCCATTGTTGAAATCCGTTTTGAAAACTTTGCGCGAAAGCCCGCCATTGGCGGGCACATGTCGCGAATCTCTGTCGGTGAGGGAGAATCCGGAATGGATGGTGGGCGCGACAGGGATCGAACCTGTGACCCCTACCATGTCAAGGTAGTGCTCTTCCGCTGAGCTACGCGCCCGTCCAGGCGGTGGTCTTATCGGCTCACCCCTGCCAAGGCAAGGCCGCTACCGTCAGGCCGCCGCCAGCATTTTCTGCACTTCTGTCACCAGTTCGCGCAGGTGGATCGGCTTCGACAGGACCTTCGCCTGCTTCGGCGCGGTCGAATCCGGGTTCAACGCGACGGCCGCGAAGCCGGTGATGAACATGATCTTGATGTCCGGGTCGAGTTCCGCTGCCCGGCGGGCGAGTTCGATGCCGTCCATCTCCGGCATGACGATATCCGTGACCAGGAGCTCGAACGGCTCCTCGCGCAGGCGCTGGTAGGCCGATAGTCCGTTGTCATAGGAGGTGACTTCGAAGCCGGCATTTTGCAGCGCTTTCACCAGGAAACGCCGCATGTCGGTATCGTCTTCAGCAAGCAGGATTTTCGAGTTCATTCGTAACGATCCCAGCCCCGCCGGCCCCACCGGCTCCGCACTGCCCTATAAGACTTGTGCCCGGTAAACATCGAGTGAACCGAAAGCTTTGCTTGGAATTGTCGCCGCGCCAATGGACAATAGATAGTACCCCGGGCGGGCATCCGCCCGGGGGGCGTCAGACTAGCCGACCACCGCGAGGCCCGTCACCAGCCATGAGCGAACTCCGCGACGAGCTCGACCCCCCGTTCGAGATCACCGAGCCGGCGACGAGCCAGGGCCCCATCCTCTTCAATTCCCCGCACAGCGGCTCGGCCTATCCGCGCACCTTCCTCGATTCGACTCGCCTCGATATGGCGGCCTTGCGCCGCTCGGAGGATTCCTTCGTCGACGACCTCATCGCCGGCGTCGTGGCGCAGGGCTATCCGATGATGCGGGCGCACTTTCCGCGCTGCTATGTCGACGTGAACCGCGAGCCCTACGAGCTCGACCCGCGCATGTTCGAGGGGCGCCTCCCCTCCTTCGCCAACACCCGCTCGATGCGGGTTGCCGGGGGGCTTGGGACCGTCGCCCGCGTTGTTGGCGATGCGCAGGAGATCTACGGCCGCCGCATTCCGGTCGACGACGCGCTCACGCGCATCGAAAGCCTGTATAAGCCCTATCACCGGGCGCTGCGCCGCCTGTTCACCGCGCTGCACCGCCAGTTCGGCGCCGCGGTGCTGGTCGACTGCCATTCGATGCCGTCGAACGCCGGCCACCGCGACGAGCGCACACGCCCGGAATTCGTGCTCGGCGACCGCTACGGCACGAGCTGCGTCGACGTCGTCGCCGATGTCGTTGACGAGACGCTGCGCGGGTTCGGCTTCACGGTCAGCCGCAACAAGCCTTACGCCGGCGGATTCATCACCGAGCATTACGGCAACCCGGCTGCCGGTCTTCATGCCATCCAGCTGGAGATCAACCGCGCGCTCTATATGGACGAACGCCGCTACGAGAAGGTGGCGGGCTTCGGCCATGTCGCCGCCGCCATGGATGCCCTGGCACAACGGCTCGGCGCGATTCCGCTCGAGGAGCTGCGTCCCTACCGCGCCGCGGCGGCTGAATAACCGGCTGAGACCCGCGAGCCTGACTGGCCAAAAAAAGGGGCCGCTCGCGGGTGCAAGCGGCCCAAGTCTAGGGAGGAAACGCCCAAGGAGGGCAGCGATAGCTCTCGCTACCGCATTGCAATAAGTTACACCGCGACGCACAAAAATCAAGGGCAAACCGCCCTAACCCCATGTTATTACTGCATAGCTGAAAACCGCAGCGCTCAGGGATTTCATCGCTCTTCCGCCGGAATAGTGGCCGCCCGGTCACAGAAACCCGGCCCTGACATCGGGATCGGCGGACCGAGCGTTGCAGTTTTGAAGGTGCCGCGCCAACCGGATCGTAGCGGGCAAGGTGCAAGAAGGCCGTCCGGCCGGGAGACAGGATGACCGCCGTCGATTTCACAAGCTTCGTCGACCAGCTCGCCTCGGCGTCCGGCGACACCATTCTGCCGTTCTTCCGCACGGCGCTGGCGATCGAGAACAAGCAGACATCCGGCTTCGACCCGGTCACCGCTGCCGACCGCGCGGCCGAGAACGCCATGCGGGCGCTCATCCGCAAGCACTTCCCGGCGCACGGCATCCTCGGCGAGGAATACGGCACCGAGCACGCCGACGCCGAATATGTCTGGGTGCTCGACCCGATCGACGGCACCAAGTCGTTCATCGCCGGCATGGTCGCCTGGGGCACGCTCATCGGCCTTATGCGCTTCGGCGAGCCGGTATTCGGCATGATGCACCAGCCCTTCACGCGCGAGCGCTTTTTCGGCGACGGCGGCGCGGCCCGCTACCGCGGCCCGGCCGGCAACCGCGACCTGCGGGTGCGCCCGTGCGAGGCGCTGGCCGATGCGGTGATGTTCACAACCTCGCCTTTGCTGATGAACGAGGCCGACCGCGCGCGTTTCCGTCGCGTCGAGGACGGCGTGAAGCTCTCGCGCTACGGCGGCGACTGCTACGCCTTCTGCATGCTGGCCGCCGGGCAGATCGACCTCGTCATCGAAACCGAGCTCAAGCCCTACGATATCGTGCCGCTGATCCCGATCATCACCGGCGCCGGCGGCGTCGTCACCACCTGGGAAAATACGCCCGCCCAGGCGGGCGGCCGCATCGTCGTAGCCGGAGACCGGCGTGTGCACCGTGCCGCACTCGAGATGCTGAACGGCTGACGCAGGGCCGGTAGCATTGTCCTGCCGGTCCACGCTGTGTCCCGCAATCCACAGTCCACCATAATTCTTCCACTGTTACAGACCTTCTTGACTCCGAAGCCGTGTCAGTGCCGAAATCCGGCATTCGGCACGTTCACCGGGGTAACCAGCCGTCCGTAATGTCCGACTCGTTCGTATTACCGGGTTTGCGTGATCGCATTCTTTCGGGTGCGCGGGTCGTATGCGTGCCCGTTCCAGCCCTGCCTGTGGATATCCGCGCGTTGATCGGCGCCGCCGCGGCGGCCGCACTGATCGCGGGCGCGGTGACATGGGCGGAGAACACGTATCACTGGCACAGCGCCGATGCGGTGACGGCGGCGCCAGCGGCGCCAGCGGCACCGGCGGCACCGGTTGCGACATCCACCGTCGCCAAGACGCATGACGAGGTTGATCCGCTCGCCGGCCTGCGCACCGACCCCACACTGACCGTCGAGCGGTCGTCGGCCTGGCGGCCGGCCGGCGGTCTCGCGATCCTGATGTCGCCGTCGTCGGCGCCGATGGACCGCGTCGCGGCGCTGCCCATGCCGGCGCCGATCGTGGCACAGCCGAGTGCGCTGCAGACCGCCGACACCGGCACCGACGCCGCCACCGACACCGCCACCGACACCGCCACCGCCACCGACAACATCATCGTTGCGGACGTGCCACTGCCCCGCGCCAATCCTGCCTCAGTTGCCGCGGTGCCGGTCCGGCCGCAGAGCGCTCCGCCCACTGCCGTCGCCACGGCGCCGGACGCGACCATACAGAGCAAGCCTTCGTCCGGCGGCTTCTTCGGCATCCTTCGCCGCCTGTTCACGCCGCAGGACAAGCAGAACGCCACAGCGGCGCTTGCGGCCAATCCGCGCACCGCAATCTACGACATCAGCGCGCACATCGTTTACATGCCGAACGGCGATACGCTGGAGGCGCATTCCGGTCTCGGCCAATGGCTCGACGATCCGTCGTCATACAACCGCAAGGACCGCGGCGTGACGCCGCCGAACACCTACAAGATCTCGTTGCGTGAAAAGCTCTTCCACGGCGTGCAAGCGCTTCGCCTGACGCCGGTCGACTCGGCAACCATGCACGGCCGTGACGGCATGCTCGCGCACACCTACATGCTCGGGGCGAACGGTCAGTCGAACGGCTGCGTCTCGTTCAAGGATTACGAAAAATTCCTGCAGGCCTTCACCAGCGGCGAGGTCGACCACCTCATCGTGGTGCCGCGGATTTCCTCGAGCGCGTTCGCGCAGGCGAGCTGACCCGCCGCGGCGCTCAATCGCCGCGGCGACGCGACACCAGCGCGTCGATCGAGAAGCGGCCGCCGGCGGTGACGATGAGCAGCAGCATCCCGCCCATCATCGACACGTTCTTCCAGAAGTTCGTGTGTTGCGCGATGTATTGCGCCGGATCGGAGTATTGCCAGTAGCGGTGCGCGGTTAACGTTGCCACGATCGTGAACACGAGCATCAGCACCGCAACGGCCTGCGTCAGCAGGCCGAGCAGCACTGTGACACCGCAGAAGAACTCGACGAACGGCGCCAGCGAAGCAAAGAATGCCGGCACGCCCATGCGCTCGAGGTTGGCGACGGCGGCGTGGAAATGGGTCAGCTTCTCCCAGCCGCTCATGATGAAAATCAACGCGATCATCACTCGCGCAATGAGAATGATCGAGTCGGAAACCGGCGTGCGGACGAGCGTCCGCTGCGGGGCGGAAGAGCGGTCCAGCACGGTCATGAGCATCTTCTCGTCTTGAGATGGCACATCGGGCACGTAAACGCGCGAACATCGAGTGGGGTTGCCGGCGTCGCGCACGACGGATGCCGCCCATGCAACACCTCCGGCCGCCCTGCCTGTCGCGATAATCTGTCTGCAACGCTGATACCGCGACGCGGCGTGCCCGTTACACGACAGCGCTAACCGGCCGAACCGGCCGCGGCCTTCCTCTTGCGCGGCAGCGCACGCGGCGCGGGCTTGCGGATTCTACTCTCCTGCGCGAAAACGGCGATCACCGCTTCGGCAATGGAAATGAACCGCCCGCCGGGCCCTTCGAGACCGACGCTCTGTACGCTCACGCGAGCGCCTTCGATCAGCAGCGACAGCGTGTCGGCAAGCTGGTCGGCTTTCGCGATACCCGCATCGCGGCAGAGTCCGACGAGCCGGTTGCGCTGTGCGGTCTTGAATTCCTCGATCACGTGCCGCGCCGGATGCTGGTCCTCGGCGAGTTCGATCGCGACGTTGGCCATGTCGCAGCCGCGCATGTCGCCGCGCGCATAGGCGGCGGCCACGCGCACCCACCCGTGCAGTTGCGCCAATGGATTGCCGGGGTGAGACATTTCGAGGCTCTGCCACAGCATCTCGGCGTCGTGCTCGAAGTCGCGCAGGCAGGCGATGACGAGTTCATCCTTCGAGTGGAAGTGACGATAGAGCGTCATCTTGTTGGTGCCGGCCTTCTCGGCGATCGTGTCGACGCCGACGCCGCGAATGCCGTGCTTGCGGAATAGTTCGCGCGCCGTGCGGATGATCCGGTCGCGCGGACGCATAAGCCCAAAGTCGTATGCTTCCATGACGTTTCCGCCCTCCTGACGTTTCGCGCTCCCCTTGCAAAAAAAGATCGCACCGCCACTTGAACCGGGTGTTACCGGTCTGTAACGTTAGTGCTGTTACTTACCGGTAACACCTGCTCGTGGAACCGTCAAGGGTCTGACGCCACGAGACACTGCAGAAAGGGCGACAATCGTGGCCATCCCCGAAGTCCGCACGCGGCGGTCCCGCCGCGGAGAGTTCCACTCATGATCAATTTTTTTACGGAGCGGCCGGTCTTCGCGTCGTCGATCGCCGTCATCATGGTTCTGGCCGGGGCGATTTCGTTTTTCCTGCTTCCCGTTTCGCAGTTTCCCGACATTACGCCGCCGCAGGTCGTGGTCAGCGCCAATTATCCGGGCGCCAGTGCGCAGGTCGTCGCCGACACGGTCACCACGCCGCTCGAGCAGCAGATCAACGGCGTGCCGGGCATGGCCTATATGTCGTCGTCGAGCTCCAACGACGGTTCCTCGACGATCACCATTACATTCGACGTGGGCTATCCGCTGAGCATCGCGGCGGTGGACGTGCAGAACCGCGTCAACCAGGCGTCGGCGCAGTTGCCGCCGATCGTCAATCAAGCCGGCGTGATCATCAAGAAGCAGAACCCGAATTTCGTTCTGATCGTCAATTTGACCTCGCCCGACGGTTCTGTCGATCCGGTCGCGCTGAGCAACTACGCCTATCTGCAGATTGTCGACCCGCTCAAGCGGCTGCCGGGCGTCGGCGACGTGCAGATCTTCGGCGAGCGGCGTTATTCGATGCGCATCTGGCTCGACCCGGACAAGCTCGCCAATCTCGGCATCACCGCGGTCGACGTGCAGAACGCGATCGCCGAGCAGAACGTGCAGGTCGCAGCCGGCAAGATCGGCGAGTCGCCGGCGCCGCCGAACACGCCGTTCGAATTGCAAGTGAATGCCACGGGCCGGCTGAGCGATCCCGCCCAATTCGGCAATATCATCGTCCGCGCCGATCCGTCGCAGGGCTCGGTGGTCCATCTACGCGACGTCGCCCGCATCGAGCTCGGAGCGCTGCAATATTCCTCGTCGGCCTATTTCGGCAAGGATCCGACCGTGGTGATGGCGATCTACCAGACGCCGGGGTCGAACGCGCTCGATCTTCAGCGCGCCGTCAAGACCAAGATGGAGCAGCTGAAGCAGCGATTCCCAAAGGGCATCGAATACGGCATGCACTATGACACGACGCGCTTCGTGTCGGCCTCGATGCACGACGTCGTCATCACCTTGATCGAAGCGCTGGTGCTCGTCGTCTTCGTCGTGTTCATCTTCCTTCAAAGCTGGCGCACGACGATCATTCCGACCATCGCCATCCCGGTGTCCCTGGTCACCACCCTGGCGGTCATGGAGGCGGTCGGATTCTCGCTGAACATGCTGAGTCTGCTCGGCATGGTGCTGGCGATCGGCCTCGTAGTCGACGACGCCATCGTCGTCGTGGAAAACGTGGAGCGCCAGCTCGAGGCGGGACATCCGCCACTCGAGGCGACGCGGCTCGCCATGAAGGAAGTGACCGGACCGATCATCGCCACCACGGCGGTGCTGATGGCCGTATTCATTCCGGTTGCCTTCATCCCCGGCGTCGCGGGCCGCCTCTACAACCAGTTCGCGCTCACGGTCGCCATCTCCGTCGGCATCTCGGCCTTCAATTCGCTGACACTCAGTCCGGCGCTCAGCGCCGCGTTCCTGCGCCACCGCGGCGAAACGAAATTCGTGCCGTTCCGGATGTTCAACTCCGGCTTCAATTGGCTGTCGCATGCCTATGGTAATGCGGTGCGCAGCCTCATCCGCATTCGCTGGTATTTGGTCGGCTTCTTCGTGCTGGCGCTGGGCGCCACCTATTTCGTGTCGACCCGCATTCCCTCGACCTTCCTGCCGGTCGAGGACCAGGGCTACTTTTTCGTGGTGATCCAGTTGCCCGACGGTGCCTCGCTGCAACGGACCGACGCGGTCGCCAAGAAGGTGCGCGATGTCCTGCAAAGCACGCCGGGCGTCGATATCGTCGGCTCGATCAGCGGGCTGAACTTCCTGACCAGCGCCATGCAATCCAACTCGGCGGTCGAGTTCGCGATCCTCAAGCCGTGGGATCAGCGGCCGGCGGGCCAAAGCGCATCCGACCTCGTCAACCAGGTACGTGGCAAATTGCTTGCCATCCCGGAGGCCATCGCGCTGAGCTTCGATCCGCCCTCGATCCCCGGTATCGCCACGACCGGTGGATTCGAATTCGAGGTCGAGGACCTGAGCGGCAAAGGCAGCCAGGCGCTCAACGACGCCACGCAGGCGCTCATCGCCGAGGCGCGCAAGCAGCCAGAGCTCAACCCGCAGCAGCTGTTCACGACGTTCAGCACGACGACGCCGCAGCTCAATTACAATCTCGACCGCAACAAGGCGAAGCTGCTGGGTCTGAGCCTGCCCGACGTGTTCAGCACGCTGCAGATCTTCTTCGGCTCGCTCTACATCAACGACTTCAACCTGTTCGGCCGCACGTTCCGCGTGACCGTCCAGGCCGACAAGAACGCGCGCGCGAACGCCTCCGACCTGTCGCGCCTTTATGTGCGCAACGCGAGCGGCGGCATGGTGCCGCTGAGCACCCTCGGTTCGCTCAAGCCGACGGTCGGTCCGGAGACAGTGCCGCACTACAACAATTTCGCCTCCGCGCTGGTCAACGGCACGCCGGCGGCAGGCTACAGCTCGGGGCAGGCGGTCGCCGCGATGGAGCGCGCGGCGGCGAAGGCGCTGCCGCACGATTTCACCTACGAATGGACCGGTATCGAATTCCAGGAGCTCAAGGCCGGCGACATCGGCAACATCGTCTTCGGTCTGGCGATCGTCTTCGTGTTCCTGATCCTGGCCGCGCAATATGAAAGCTGGGCCATGCCGTTCATGGTCCTGCTGGCGGTGCCGCTCGCGCTGTTCGGCGCGCTGATGGCGCTGTGGCTGCGTGGCAAGCAGATCGACGTCTATTCGCAGATCGGCTTCGTGATGCTGATCGGCCTCGCCGCCAAGAACGCGATTTTGATCGTCGAGTTCGCCAGGCGGCGGCGCGAGGAGGGACTCGAGATCGTTGAGTCGGCCATGGAAGCGGCACGGCTCCGGTTGCGCCCGATCCTGATGACGGCGTTCGCCTTCATTCTCGGCGTCGTGCCGTTGATGCTGGCGACGGGCGCCGGCGCGGCCAGCCGCCAATCGATCGGCACGACCGTCTTCGGCGGCATGCTCGCCGCCACCATTCTCTCGCTCGCCCTTGTCCCCGTGTTCTACGTGGTCATCGAGCGGCTACGCGAGCGCAAGGGGAAACACGAACACAAGTCGGCATCGGTTGAGCCGCACGGTCATACCGAGCCAGCGGAATAGGAATTGGGAGTAGGAATGATGCACAAGCTTAAACTCACCCTCGGCCTTGGGGTCGGTGCGATCGCGGTTGTCGCGGCCGTGTTCGCCTTCCAGCACGACTGGCTGTCGGCCGAGAAGGCGGGCGCCGCGCCCAATCCGGTGATGATGGCGATGCCGGTGCCGGTGACGCGGGTCACCAAGAAGACGATCCCGATCTACCTCGAGTATTCGGCTCGCACGGAAGCAATCCGCAACATCACGCTGCAGGCGAAGGTCGCAGGCTATGTCGATCGGCAGAACACGCCCGACGGCACCGACGTAAAGGAGGGCGACCTGCTCTACACGCTCGATGCGCGCGATTTCCAGGCCGCGCTCGATTCTGCCAAGGCGCAGTTGCAGCGCGACACCGCCGCGCTCGATTACGCGCGCGGCAACGTGGAGCGCGGCACGAGTCTCGCCCACGACGGCTATCTCGACAAGAACACCTTCCAGCAGCGCACCACCGCCCTGCGCCAGGCCGAGGCCGCGCTGGCGATCGACCAGGCCAATGTGCGCACGGCCGAGATCAACCTCGGCTACACAAAGATCACGGCGCCGTTTTCCGGCCGCCTCGGCCGCAACCAGGCCTCCGTCGGCACACTTGTTACCGCCGGCGGGCAAACCCTCAACACGCTGGTGCAGATCGATCCGATCTACGTGACTTTCAACCCGAGCGAGACCGACCTCACCACCATCGAGAAAGCGCGCAAGCGCGGCAAGGTCGAGGCGCAGGTCTTCGTGCCGGGCAACGACACGGCGAGCTACAGCGGCGAACTGACCTTCATCAACAACACGATCGACCACGCGACGGGCACCATCATCGCGCGCGCGACGATCGCCAATGCGGCGCGCACGCTGCTGCCGGGACAGTACGTGCGCGTCCGTCTTGCCGTGAGCGAGCAGCCGGACGCGCTGGTGGTGCCGCAGATCGCGCTCGGCTCGAGCCAGCTCGGCAAGTACGTCTATGTCGTCGGCAAGGACAACAAGGCGGAGATGCGGCTCGTCTCGCTCGGGCCGACCGACGGCGAGTTCGTTTCGGTCAGCAAGGGGGTCGCGGAAGGGGACCGCGTCATCAGCGGCAATCTGCAGAAGATCGGCCCCGGCTCCCCGGTGCAGCCGCTGCCGCAGCAGCAGGCGAGCCGCTAGTAGCGCGGCGTGCCGGGGACGAAGGCGTCGAAGGCCGCCCAGAACTGGCCGCGGAAGACGTCGAGCTCCTGCAGCAGCTCGTGCCTGGCGCCGGCGAGGATGAGATGCCGTCCGGCGAGAAGATGCGCTCCGAAGGTCTCGATCGCCGGTGTCGACACGACTTCGTCGCGTCCCGCCGCGACCATCAGGATCGGCTGGCGGATACGGCCGGCGTAGCCCGGATCGGCGAAGCGATTCATCAGCCGGAACGCCGCGTCGGCCCAGGCGACGGTCGGCGCGCCGAGGCCGAGCTCGGGCGCCTCCTCCAGAATCGCGGCGTTGCGCGCGAACCGTACCGGATCGGAGGTCAGCACGTTGCCGAGGAAGTCCGGCTTGCCGGCGGCCGACGGGTCGTTGCCCGGCACATAGGCCCTGCCGCCGCCAATCATCCGGAACGCGCGCGCCAGCGGCCCGGCCACGGACATCCTCGCCTGCGACGGCAGCGCGATCATCGGCGCCGAGAGGACGACGCGCTCGAACCAGCGCGCGCCCTCGTGGCACGCACGGATGGCGATCGCGCCGCCCATCGAATGCCCGAGCGCGAAGATCGGCGGCGGGCAATCGGGCAGCACCACCTGATCCATGATCGCCTCGAGGTCCGTCGCGTATTCGGAGAAGTTGCGCACGTGGCCCTTGCGCCGGTCGGAGAGCGCGCGGTCGGACAGGCCCTGGCCGCGCCAGTCGAAGGCCGCGACGGCGAAGCCGCGCGCGCGCAGGTCGCGCACCGTCTCGAAATATTTCTCGATGAATTCGGCGCGGCCCTGCAGCAGCACCACCGTGCCCTTGCGGCCGGGAGGCGGCGCCCAGCGGGCAAACCGCAGCGACACGCCGTCCGGCGTCTTGATCGCGCCGGTGACGACCTGGTCGGGAACCGGATTGGCGGGGATGGAGACGAGTTTCATGGACGGCCGCGAGGCCGCCGCGGCCTCATGGGGATGGCTTATCGCAGGCGGAGTGTCGGCTCAATCGCGCTGGCCTCTCCCGTCGTCCTGAGGCGGGCAGACGCAGGTGGGATCGAACATTTTCTCTCGGAAAATCAAGACCCTATGGCCTCACCTACCCCCTTGAAGCCGAAAATCCCCCTCACTACATCTCCTCTGCACAGGCCAATGACGGCTGTGCACGGTCTGGCCCGGCCATCAGGCGGGCCGCCGCATGTCGCTTCAACACGGAGGATATGCTTATGCGTACGTTCGATCTTGCTCCCCTTTATCGTTCCACCGTCGGTTTCGACCGCCTCTTCTCGATGCTGGACGGCTTCGAGTCCGCTCCGGGTTACCCGCCCTACAACATCGAGCGCACCGGTGAGAACGACTACCGCATCACCATTGCCGTCGCCGGCTTCGGCGAAGGCGACCTGTCGATCGAAGCGAAAGACAACACGCTGACGGTCAAGGGCGCCAAGCAGGCCAAGGACGAGCAGAAGGGCGAGGTGCTCTATCAGGGCATCGCCGCGCGCGCGTTCGAGCGCGTGTTCCAGCTCGCCGACTACGTGGTCGTGAAGGCCGCGAAGCTCGAGAACGGTTTGCTGCACGTCGATCTCGCCCGCGAGATTCCTGAGGCGAAGAAGCCGCGGCAGATCCCGATCGGCAACAGTGCGGCCAAGCCGCAGGTTGTCGACGCGAAGGTCGCGGCCTAACGGTTTCGAACCTTCCAAAACGGGAAGCGCCCCGGATGCCCCCGGGGCGCTTCTTTTATTTGTGCCGAATGCTCAGGTCACCGGCGCGGGATTGAACAGCGCCAGCGAATTGGACAGGCCGTGCTGCTCGGCCCAGGTCTTGCGGCCGGACGCCGTTTCCAGGAGCAATTTGAACAAGGTCCAGCCCATCTCCTCGATGGTCGCCTGCCCGGCCGCGATCGGCCCGGCGTCGAGATCCATAAGGTCGTGCCAGCGCCGCGCCAGCTCGCTGCGCGTCGCAACCTTCACCACCGGGCAGGTGGCGAGGCCGTAGGGCGTGCCGCGGCCGGTCGTGAAGACGTGCAGGTTCATGCCCGCCGCGAGTTGCAGCGTGCCGCAGATGAAGTCGCTCGCCGGCGTCGCCGCGTAGTTCAGCCCCGGCACGGTCGCGCGCTCGCCCGGCGCGATCACGCCGGCGATCGGCGCCGTGCCGCTCTTGATGATCGAGCCCATCGCCTTCTCGACGATGTTGGACAGGCCGCCGGCCTTGTTGCCCGGCGTCGTGTTGGCGCTGCGGTCGGCGCCGCCGCGCGCGAGGTAAGCATCATACCACGCCATCTGCTCGATTAATTGCCGCGCCACCTCGGGCGAAGCCGCGCGCGCGGTCAACTGGTCGATGCCATCGCGCACTTCCGTCACTTCGCTGAACATCACCGTCGCGCCGGCGCGTACCAGCAGATCCGTGCAGAAGCCGACCGCCGGATTGGCGGTGACGCCAGAGAAAGCATCCGAGCCGCCGCACTGCGTGCCGACGACGAGCTTTGACGCCGGCACGGTTTCGCGCTTGCGCGCGTTCAGGCGCTGCAAATGCTGCTCCGCGGTCGCCACGATGTCGTCGACCATCGAGCCGAAGCCGACGTGCTTCTCGTCCTGAAGCCTCACCTGCGTCATCGTCGGCACGGTGCCCGCCGGCATCAGCCGCTCCGGCTGCAGTTTCTCGCAGCCGAGGCCGACCATCATCACCTCGCCGCCGAAATTCGGGTTCTGCGCGATGTGGCGCAGCGTGCGGATCGGGATCGGCGCATCCCTCGCCTCGATGGCGACGCCGCAGCCGTAGACGTGCTCGAGGCCGACCACGCCGTCGACATTGGGATAGCGCGGCAACAGTTCGCGGCGGATGCGGTCGATGGCGACGTCGAGCACGCCGGCAACGCACTGCACCGTGGTGGTGATGGCGAGCACGTTGCGCGTGCCGACCGAGCCGTCTGTGTTGACGAAGCCCTCGAACGTGTATCCGTCGAGTGCCGGCATGTCCGCCTTCACCGTCGCCATCGGCAGCGCGTCAAGGCCCGGCGCCGCCGGCATTTCGAGCAGCCGCTCGTTGACCCAGCTTCCGGCCGGCAGATCCTTCAGCACACGGCCGATGACGACACCGTAGCGGACGACCTCATCGCCCTGCCGCAGATCGGCGAGCGCGACCTTGTGCGCCTGCGGCACGCGCTCGCGCAAAACGATACCGCCGGGCAATGCGGTACCGGCGGGCAAGCCGCCGTCATTGCCGACGATGGCGACGTTGTCGCGCGCGTGCATGCGCACGGGCACGGGCGCGGTTGGTGTGTGATCCCTGTCAAGCATGCCTTCTAGATAGCATGCCCCGGCGCTATGTGGAGGACTAGCGGGCCTCGGCCGGCGGCGTGGCGGGTGCGGCCTGAGGCGGGAGCGCGGGTGGGATGGCCGCAGTAGCCGCAGGCAGCGGCGCGACAGGTTTTGCGGCTGCCTCTTCGTGCGGGAAGCGCGGCGTCGGATAGACCGGCGACGGGCTATCGTCGTCCCCGGGCGGCGGGGCCGAGCGCGCGACGCCGGTGGGCGTAGGCGCTGCGCTGGAGAATGGGCGGCGGCGTGGAGTCACCACGCGCTGCGCGGGCGCCGGCCGGTCTGACGCGGCCTTGTCTGCAACCGGCGCGTCGCCGGAATCGATGCTCGCGTTCTCCTCGCCCGGCGCTGGGATGTGGATGATGCGGGCAACGCCGACGGTGCCGGGACCTTGGGCCCGACTGACAGGATCCGCCGGCGTCACCGAAATCACGTCACCGTAATGCACGTCGGCGACGACGCGCATCTCCGCGCCGCGACGATCATAGGCATGCACGATATAATAAGAACCTCGCCGGAGCGGCTCGCCAATCGGATCAAGCGAGAGCGCGCGCACCCGCGTGAGGATCTCGTCGGCCGGCATGGCATCGGCGGTGACCGGCTCGAGATAGCGCGAGTCGGCAGCGTAGAGCGTGATCGGCGCGGCGAAACCCACCACGGCGATCAGGACGGTCGCTGCGCGCTTCCCCATGACTACCGCCGCGCGATCAGACGGATGATGTGGTCGATCGACAGCGTTCCGCCGCCGAGCGAAACGAGCACAAGGAGAATTGACGCCCAGTAGATCGGCTCGACCGAGAAGCTCTGCGGCACGATGAACAGCGCCATGAGCGCGGTGATCGTGAGGAGGGCGAGCGAGGCGAAGCGCGTGCCGAAGCCGAGCACCAGGCAGATCGGCAGAATGAACTCGGCATAGCCGACGACATAGGCGACGATCGCCGGCGGCAGCGGGATCGGCGGATACTGCGTGGCGAAATCCGCGATCGTGTCCGCCTTGATGTGCAGGGGGAGCACCGCCGAGACATCGAGGCTCGGCAGGCGGACCGGCAGGTTGAACGGCAGTTGCGCCGGCAGGTGCAGTGACAGCCGCGGCCCGTCGATGCGGGCCTGTCCGTCGAAGAAGAAGATGCGCGCCATCACGAGCCGCAGCGCCAGCGCCACCAGCGCATAAGGCAAGAGCATGCAGGCGGAGACGAAGCTGTCGACGGTTAAGCCGATGACCGAGCGCGAGCGGCGGGCGCGGTCGGCGGCGCGCGCGGCTATCGCGGCCGTGGCGGCCATGCCGGCAGCGACGGCAGGCGAGGACCGCGGCATCGACACCGCCTGCATGCGGGAGAGTTCCAGCGGCGGCGGCGCCAAAGTCGCCAGCCGGTCGGCCAGCCGGGCCATCGCCACTTCCCCGGACACCGCCTCGTGCGTGCGTTGGTTGCTCATGGCAACGCTCCCAGGTGTTTCCGCCGGACAGTAGCGGAAGCATCGGAGAAATCGGGCTTTTCCCGAATTCACGATTAAACGGTTAACCCGTCTCGCGCGTTGGCCGGAGGGCGTCGGGGCAACGCCGTTGCGCCGGTCCCGCGGCCGTGGTGCAGTTCTTGCGCCGAAGCGGTGCACGGCCGCAACAAAACGACGGGCCGGTGCGATTCCGGCGTGGACCGGCCTTGTGCGGCAGGGCAAAATTTGGCATGGTCCATTAGGACAGCAATGCTGTCCTAATGGCGTCGGCACGATACCGGCCTCCAGGGCGAAGGGCGGCATCGCCGAAACGCGGAACGGGCGCGGCGCGCTCCGGCGCACAAGGCCGGGCGAAAGCTGCCCTTCTCGGGAACGGTTGTGCTTGGCGCGGCGGACGCGGTGCCGCGGACGAGACGGGTACGCCGACAGCGGGCAAAACCGCGGGCGAGGCAGGGCCACTATGACTGAGCGAAAGAACGGCGAAGGTTTTCTGCAGCGCGAATTCGCGGCTCGCGACGCCAAACTTTCGCGCACGGCAACGCTCGACCCCGGCACGCCCCTGCCGCAGGGCCTCTACGACCCTGCGCTCGACAAGGATTCCTGCGGCGTCGGCTTCATCGCCGACATCAAGGGCCGCAAGTCGCACAAGATCATCGAGGACGCGCTCGAGATCCTGTGCAACCTCGAGCACCGCGGCGCCGTCGGCGCCGACCCGCGCATGGGCGACGGCGCCGGCATCCTGGTGCAGATCCCGCACAAGTTCTTCGCCAAGAAGGCCAAGGAGGCGGGCTTCGCGCTGCCGGAGCCCGGCGAATACGGCATCGGCCAGCTCTTCCTGCCGACCGAGGCGACGTGGCGGCAGATCATCCGCGACATCTACGAAGAGGTGATCGCGCGCGAGGGCCTGTCGCTCATCGGCTGGCGCGACGTGCCGACCAACAATTCGACGCTCGGCGAGTCGGTGAAGCCGACCGAGCCGAAGCACATGCAGGTCTTCATCGGCAAGGGCAAGAAGAAGCTCGGCGAGAGCGAGTTCGAACGCAAGCTCTACATCCTGCGCAAGTCGATCTCCAACGCCGTGTACAAGAAGCGCGAGCGCCGCGTCGCGAGCTACTACCCGGTATCGATCTCCTGCCGCACGGTGATCTACAAGGGCATGTTCCTCGCCGACCAGCTCGGCACCTATTACCCCGACCTGCACGACCCGGATTTCGACTCCGCGCTCGCGCTCGTGCACCAGCGCTTCTCGACCAACACCTTCCCGACCTGGTCGCTGGCGCATCCGTACCGCTATCTCGCGCACAACGGCGAGATCAACACGCTGCGCGGCAACGTCAACTGGATGGCGGCGCGGCAGGCCTCCGTCGCCTCGCCGCTGTTCGGCAAGGACATCAACAAGCTGTGGCCGATCTCCTACGAGGGCCAGTCGGACACTGCCTGCTTCGACAACGCGCTCGAATTCCTGGTGCAGGGCGGTTACTCGCTCGCGCACGCGATGATGATGATGGTGCCCGAGGCCTGGGCGGGCAATCCGCTCATGGACGAGGAACGGCGCGCCTTCTACGAGTACAACGCCGCGCTGATGGAGCCGTGGGACGGCCCGGCGGCGCTCGCCTTCACCGACGGCCGCCAGATCGGCGCCACGCTCGACCGCAACGGCCTGCGTCCGGCGCGCTATTTCCTGACGCGCGACGACCGCATCATCATGGCTTCAGAGATGGGCGTGCTGCCGATTCCGGAGAAGGACATCGTCAAGAAGTGGCGCCTGCAGCCGGGCAAGATGCTGCTCGTCGACCTCGAGAAAGGCCGCCTCATTCCCGACGAGGAGCTGAAGGCGACCTTGGCGCAGAGCCATCCCTACCGGGAGTGGTTGAAGAACACGCAGATCGTGCTCGAGGAATTGCCCGGCACGGCCAACCACGCGCCGATGTCGAACCTGTCGCTGCTCGATCGCCAGCAGGCGTTCGGGTACACGCAGGAAGACATCAAGTTCCTGATGACGCCGATGGCGACCACCGGCGAGGAAGCGGTCGGCTCGATGGGCAACGACACGCCGATCTCGGCGATGTCGGACCGCTCGAAGTCGCTGTTCACGTATTTCAAGCAGAACTTCGCGCAGGTGACCAACCCGCCGATCGACCCGATCCGCGAAGAGCTCGTCATGAGCCTCGTGTCGATCATCGGCCCGCGCCCGAACCTGTTCGATCTCGAGGGCACGTCGAAGACGAAACGCCTCGAGGTGCGCCAGCCGATCCTCACCAATGACGACCTGGAGAAGATCCGCTCGATCTCCGAGATGAGCGGCGATCATTTCCGCTCGCGCACCTTCGACATCACCTATCCGGCCGAGCACGGCGCCGACGGCATGTCCTGGGCGATCGACGAACTCTGCGAGCGCGCCGAAGAGGAAGTGCGCAACGGCTGCAACATCATCATCCTCTCGGACCGCAAGGTCTCCGGCGATCGCATCCCGATCCCGGTGCTGCTGGCCTGCGCCGCCGTGCACCACCACCTGATCCGCAAGGGCCTGCGCACCTCGGTCGGCCTGGTGCTGGAGACGGGCGAGCCGCGCGAGGTGCATCACTTCGCCTGCCTCGCCGGCTACGGCGCCGAGGCGATCAATCCCTATCTCGCCTTCGAATCGCTGACCGCCATGAAGGGCGACCTGCCCGGCAAGCCGGCCGACGACAAGGAGGTCGTCAAGAAGTACATCAAGGCGATCGGCAAGGGCCTGCTGAAGGTGATGTCCAAGATGGGCATCTCCACGTACCAGTCGTACTGCGGCGCGCAGATCTTCGACGCCGTCGGCCTGAAGCAGGATTTCGTCGACCTCTACTTCACCGGCACGCACACGCGCATCGAAGGCGTCGGTCTCGCCGAGATTGCGGAAGAGACCGTGCGGCGCCACCGCGACGCCTTCTCCGATGCGCCGATCTACCGTTCGATGCTCGACGTCGGCGGCGAATACGCCATGCGCGTGCGCGGCGAGGAGCACGTCTGGACTGCCGAGACGGTGCAGCGCCTGCAGCATGCCGTGCGCGGCAATTCGCAGGACCAGTACCGCGCCTTCGCCAAGCTCATCAACGACCAGAACGAACGGCTGCTGACCATCCGCGGCCTGTTCCGGATCAAGTCGGCCGAGGAAGACAACCGCAAGCCGGTCGCCCTCGACGAGGTCGAGCCGGCCAAGGCCATCGTGCGTCGCTTCTCCACCGGCGCCATGTCGTTCGGCTCCATTTCCCGTGAAGCGCACACCACGCTCGCCATCGCCATGAACCGAATCGGCGGCAAGTCGAACACCGGCGAAGGCGGCGAGGAGTCGGACCGCTTCAAGCCGCTGCCGAACGGCGACTCGATGCGCTCGGCGATCAAGCAGGTCGCCTCGGGCCGCTTCGGCGTCACCGCCGAGTATCTCGTCAACTCGGACATGATGCAGATCAAGATGGCGCAAGGCGCCAAGCCCGGCGAAGGCGGCCAGCTCCCCGGCCACAAGGTCGACAAGACCATCGCCAAGGTGCGCCACTCGACGCCCGGCGTCGGCCTGATCTCACCGCCGCCGCACCACGACATCTATTCGATCGAGGACCTGGCGCAGCTCATCTTCGACCTGAAGAACGTCAACCCGGCCGGCGACGTGTCGGTGAAGCTCGTCTCCGAGGTCGGCGTCGGCACCGTCGCGGCCGGCGTCTCCAAGGCGCGCGCCGACCACGTCACCATCTCCGGCTACGAGGGCGGCACCGGCGCCTCCCCCCTCACCTCGATCAAGCACGCCGGCTCGCCGTGGGAGATCGGGCTTGCCGAAACGCACCAGACGCTCGTCGCCAACCGCCTGCGCGGCCGCATCGCCGTGCAGGTCGACGGCGGCATCCGGTCCGGGCGCGACGTCGTCGTCGGCGCGCTGCTCGGCGCCGACGAGTTCGGCTTCGCCACCGCGCCGCTGATCGCCGCCGGCTGCATCATGATGCGCAAGTGCCATCTCAACACCTGCCCGGTCGGCGTCGCCACGCAGGACCCGGTGCTGCGCAAGCGCTTCAAGGGCCAGCCCGAGCACGTCATCAACTACTTCTTCTTCGTCGCCGAGGAAGTGCGCGAGATCATGGCCGAGCTCGGCTACCGCACCTTCGACGAGATGGTCGGGCAGATGCAGATGCTGGACCAGCGCCGCCTGATCGAGCACTGGAAGGCCAAGGGTCTCGATTTCTCGAAGCTGTTCCTGAAGCCGAAGGCGGCCAACGGCGTCGCGATCCACCACTGCGAGCCGCAGGACCACAAGATCAAGGACATCCTCGACCGCAAGCTGATCGCCGGCGCGCAGACGGCGCTCGACCGCGGCGCGCCGGTGCGCCTCACCGCCGCGATCCGCAACACCGACCGCGCCTGCGGCGGCATGCTCTCAGGCGAGGTCGCCAAGCGCTACGGCCACGAGGGCCTGCCGGACGGCACCATCCACGTGCAACTCAAGGGCACCGCCGGCCAGACTTTCGGCGCGTGGCTCGCGCGCGGCATCACCTTCGAACTCGAGGGCGACGCCAACGACTATGTCGGCAAGGGCCTCTCCGGCGGCCGTCTCGTCATCCGTCCGGCGGCCGACGCCGGCATCGTGCCCGAGGACTCGATCATCGTCGGCAACACGGTGCTGTACGGCGCCATCACCGGCGAGTGCTACTTCCGCGGCGTCGCCGGCGAACGCTTCGCCGTGCGCAACTCCGGCGCCATCGCCGTCGTCGAGGGCGCCGGCGACCACTGCTGCGAATACATGACCGGCGGCGTCGTGGTCGTGCTCGGCAAGACCGGCCGCAACTTCGCGGCCGGCATGTCCGGCGGCATCGCCTACGTGCTCGACGAGGACGGCACGTTCGAGAGCCGCTGCAACATGGCGATGGTCGACCTCGAACCGGTGCCGGACGAGGAGCGCATCGCCGAGGCCGAGTTCGGCCACTACAACGATCTGGAATCACACGGCCGCGTCGACGTCCTGGGCGACCTCACGAACAACGACGCCCTGCGGCTGCGCAAGCTCATCTCGGACCACGCGCGCTACACCGGCTCGAAGCGCGCCGCCGGGATCCTCGCCGATTGGCAACGTTACCGTCCGCTGTTCAGGAAAGTGATGCCGGTCGAATATCGCCGCGCGCTCGCCGAGATGGCAAAGGAGAAGGCCGCCACGATGCAGGCCGCGGAGTAGACTTTCATCGCGTCATGGCCGGACTTGTTCCGGCCATCCATGTCTTCCTTCTTGCATCAGAGAAAGACGTGGATGTCCGCGACAAGCGCGGGCATGACGGAAGTAGCGACTGGATTGATAGACGTATGGGCAAGGTCACCGGGTTTCTGGAAATCGAGCGTACCGATCGCGACTACGAGCCGGTCGAGACGCGCATTCGTCACTATCGCGAGTTCGTCCAGCCGCTGCCGCAGGACGAACTGCAGAAGCAGGCCGCGCGCTGCATGGACTGCGGCGTGCCCTACTGCCACGGGACGAGCCGCACCACGGGCCAGCCGACCGGCTGCCCGGTGAACAACCAGATCCCGGACTGGAACGACCTCGTCTATCGCGGCAAGTGGGACGAGGCGGCGCGCAACCTGCACTCGACCAACAACTTCCCCGACTTCACCGGCCGCGTCTGCCCGGCACCGTGCGAGGCGTCGTGCACGCTGAACATTGACGAGAACCCGGTCACCATCAAGTCGATCGAGTGCGCGATCGCCGATCACGCCATCGCACAAGGCCTCAAGCCCGAGGTCGCGACGGTGAAGACCGGCAAGAAGGTCGCCGTCGTCGGCTCCGGCCCCGCAGGCCTCGCCTGCGCGCAGCAACTCGCGCGCGCCGGCCACGACGTGCACGTCTATGAGCGCTGGGCCAAGGCCGGCGGCCTGCTCCGCTACGGCATCCCCGACTTCAAGATGGAGAAGGTGCACGTCGACCGCCGCGTCGCGCAGATGCAGGCCGAGGGCGTGCAGTTCCACTACGGCGCCGATGTCGGCGTCAACCTGCCGGTCGACAAGCTCGTCAAGGAACACGACGCGGTCGTGCTCGCCGGCGGCGCCGAGAAGCCGCGCGATCTGCCGATCCCCGGCCGCGAACTCGCTGGCATTCATTTCGCGATGGACTTCCTGCCGCAGCAGAACCGCCGCATCAGCGGCGAGGCGCAAGGCGACGTGGCGCCGATCCTGGCGACCGGCAAGAAGGTCATCGTCATCGGCGGCGGCGACACCGGCTCCGACTGCATCGGCACCTCGATCCGCCAGGGCGCGGTGTCGGTCACCAACTTCGAGATCATGCCGCAGCCGCCCGAGCACGAGAACAAGGCGCTCACCTGGCCGCTGTGGCCGTTGAAGCTGCGCGTCTCCTCGAGCCACGAGGAAGGCGCCGAGCGCGAGTTCGCGGTGCTGACGCAGAAGTTCACCGGCGAGAACGGTGCGGTGAAGAAGCTGCACTGCGTGCACGTCGATGGCAAATTCCAGCCGGTCGCCGGCACCGAGTTCGAGATCGAGGCCGATCTCGTGCTGCTGGCGATGGGCTTCGTGCATCCGGTGCACGAGGGCCTGTTGAAGGCTCTCGACGTCGCGCTCGACAATCGCGGCAACGTCTCCGCCGACACCAACGCCTATCTCACCTCGGTGCCGAACGTGTTCGCGGCCGGCGACATGCGCCGCGGCCAGTCGCTCGTCGTGTGGGCGATCCGCGAAGGCCGCCAGTGCGCGCACGCGGTCGACAAGTTCCTGATGGGCACGACCACCCTGCCGCGCTGAACGGCTTTACTCATCACCCTGAGACGCCCGCGTGCGCAAGCACGCGGGCCTCGAAGGGTCTGTGATTCTCAATTGTCATTTTGGAAATTCACAGGTCCTTCGAGGCCCGGTCGCTGACGCGACCGGGCGCCTCAGGACGACGGTGAGGGATGGGCACGACCACGCTGCCGCGCTGAACGGCCTTACGCATCACCCCTGCCGTCACCCTGAGGCGCGCGCGTGCGCAAGCACGCGCGCCTCGAAGGTCTGTGACTCTCGATTGTCATTTTGGGGATTCACAGGTCCTTCGAGGCGCGCCACCCAAGTCGGCCTTGGCCGACTTGGACTTAAAAGCGCCGATGTCGGGTAAACCCGACATCGGTGGCGCGCACCTCAGGACGACGATCCAGGGGCGGCGCTACCGGAAAATTCCGAACAGGCCGCCGCGGCCGAATGGATCGTTGCCGTTGTTGCTGCCCGCGCGCGGCACGTCACGCGGCGGGCGCGGCACGTTGCGGTCCACGCGCCGGCGTTCGGCGTCGGCCTCGCGCGTCTTCGGCGCGGGATGACGCGCCGGCTGCGCTGCGGGTTTTGCCGCGGCGGCCGGTGCGACCGAAGCTTCGGATTGCGCGGCGGCGGGCGCGGGAGGCGCAGGCGCAGGCGCGGTCGGTGCGACATCGGCGACCGCGGGCGGTGGCACGACCGGGCTGGCGCCGACAGCGGCCGGCTGCGACGGCGCGGCCGGCGCCTGCGATTGCGTCGCCGGCTTCGCGGATGGCATCGCCGGCGCGGCGACCGGCGCGGGCTTCGGCTCGCTGCCCGGCGGCCAGGCGAAATCGTCGGCGCGGCCGCGCGGCGGCGACAAAGGCTCCCCCTTCACCAGCACCTGCGTGGCGATGGCATCGCCGTGTACGCGTGCGCCAGAGGGGCCGCCGATGAGTTCGTCCGTCGTCGATGTCGTCACGGTCAGCGGCACCACAGGACCGGCGAGCGGCCGCTGCGCCGGCTTGCCGACCTCGGGCGCCGGGCCGACCGGCGCCGCAGGCAGCGCGACGATGCGGTTGCTCATGTAGCGGCGGATCTCACGCTCGACATAATGCGCGAGCTTGCGCGCGCCGTATTTGGTGAAAAAGACGCCGTCGGCCGAGCGCAGCCTGCGGTTCTGGCCCTCGTAGTCGGGACCGAAGGTGGTGAACTTGCCGGCCTCGTCGACGAAGCCGTCCCACACGTCGATGTAGACGATGCCGGCGCGCTCGGCGCGCTGGCGGTAGAGATTGTTGAGGTAGCTCGCCTCGGCGGTCGACCGCGTGCCGCGGATCGACGGCAGGCCGACCCAGAACACCGGCACGCCCTTCGACTTGAGCGCGGCGATCGTGTCGTCGATGCGGTGATCATAGATGCGCTCCCACTGATCGCTCTGAAACTCGACGACGCCGTTCGCCTTCTTCTTTTTGGTCTTCGCTTCGGCTGCATCCTGCTTGTCGGCGGATGCCGGCTGGTCCGTCTTGGCGGCGGTGTCGGATGTCTTGGCCTGCTCTTCCTTGGCGGTCTTCTCGGCTTCCTTGGCGAGATCGCGCTCGCGGATGTTCTGGCGGTCGGTCACGCCGAGCATCATCACGACGTAGTTCGCCTTCTCCTGCGCGAGGATGTCGCGCGCGACGTGCCACCAGTCGAGGTCGTCCTTCGGGTCGTAGCGCAGGAGGCCCGAGTGGGGCTTGTTCTTGCGCACGATGGCGACCTCGGGCGTGTCGGCGAAGGCGTCCTCGAGGCCGTAGGCGAGCCAGTCGGCCATGCCGTCGCCCATGACGACGATCGAGGTGGTTGGCACGACCGGCTCGGCCCTGGCGTCGGGCTTGCGCGGCGGCGGCGCGCGCGCGCTGTCGACCGGCGCCTGGTGGCGCGGCTCGCTGTAGCGGTTGTCCGGATAGGGCGCCTGGGAGGGCTCGGACGGGCCGAACAGGTTCTGGAAGAAGCCGCCGGAGCGCGGCCGCGACGGCCGCCGCGGCGAGGTCCAGTCGTTCCAGAACTGCGCCTGGGCGGGGGTGGTGACGGCGACCTCGACCGCGGCAAGGCCGGCGCATTCGAGAAGCGCCATCATGAGCGCTCCGACGAGCCAGCGCGACACGCGGAATTTGCCAAACATCGAGATCGCCCAAGGACTTGCGCGGGCCGGGCCACCGCCGGCGGCGGCACGGCGCCATGCCTCGCAACAGGCTAGTAGCACGCTGAAAATGTCAACTCGAAGGTCGGGATAGTGTTACCCGACGCAGTCGCGGTCCAGGCGGCGGCCGACCGCCGTTCGGGGACATCGCAGACACGCGTTTGAGACCATGGCGAACACCTGTTCGGGGACATGGCCGACACCTGTTCGGGGACCTCTTCCTTATCCCTCCCCCGCTTGCGGGGGAGGGTGGCGAGCGCAGCGAGCCGGGTGGGGGCATCGGCAGTGCGGGTGCGGCTCTCACACCGTGCGCGGGACGCCCTGGGACTTGGCGGACTTGCGGGCGCCGTGTCGATGAGACCGGCCCATCTGATGCGCCCCGAGGCCGTGAGACAGCGGGGCCCGCGGGTCCGACAGGACCCGGAACGTCCCGCGCGCCCTCGGCATTTCGGGAGCGGCGGAGCCCGCCGAAGCCTATCGGGCGACGGCGGAGAATGGGAATGCGACGAGGGCCTGCTCGGGGCCGAGCAAAGAATACGGGCGATGGCGCATGTCCGCGGCGCCACTCACGCCCGGTCTGCGTAGAAACGCTCGTAGTCCTCGGCATAAAGGTGACGAACGATGTCGCGCAATTCGTCGGAGATGAAATCGTCGATCGAATATTTCTGGACGTTGAAATCCAGCGTTGTGAACCACCGCGCCTTCTCCGGCCCGATCCATCTGGCGAAGAATGCAACGACCGCCTCGCGATCCTCCAGGCGTAACACCGTATCGATGCTGAAGCGGCTGCCGGCCTTGATGTTCCGGCTCTGCGGCCGGAAGTGCGGGTCGTTCGACAGAAGCCTATTGTCCGACGCCATCCATCGCGCGAAGGCGAGACAGGTCCTGGCCGGATCCGCCTCGGGGCTCAGGTCGACGTCGTGATGCACGGTAATGAAATCTCGAATGTCGAGATAGTCCGTGTCGTAGCCGAGCAGGATCTTTTCGTTGAACCCCGAGACGAAGCGCCGCAGCGGGTCCCTGACCACCGTGAAGCGCTCCGGCGACAGTGCGAAATATCTCTGAAGCACGCGCGCATCCAGTTCGGCACCCTGCAGCCGGAATAGCGCGGTCTTGCTCGAATGAATGCGCGCGATATCGAAGTAGCGATAGTTGTGATTGGCAAAGAAGAGGAAATGCAGGACGAGCGTGCAGGCGGCCTTGGGGTTCAGCACATAGGCCAGCGGTTGCACGCCGCCGAAGTAGATGGTCGGAAGCTCCTGCGCTTGATGAATCTTCCCGTCGACGAAAAGCATCGCTTTGGCCTGCCGCTTGAAGACCGATCTTGCCGACCGCTAGTGCAGCTCGCGCCGGATCGAGAAGACACTGTCTTGCGTGTAGGTAAAATCGCGATCGAGCCCGCTGACGCATTCCACGAACCGCCGGACTCTGTCGGAGCCCGGGATGAGAACGTCCCGGAGCGTGACAACGACGACCGGAACACGCGCGATCCACGCAGTGTCCGTTGCGAAGAGGTCATCGGCTGCGGTCTCGAGGTCGAGTTTCACGACGAACGGTGCGGTTCCGGGCCTGTCCAGAAGTTCGGCCGGCGTGACTCGCGCGGCCTCACCGCTGCCGGATGCGGGCTCCTTCGCGCCGGCGAGGACCGCATGCAGGCAATCGGCCGGCAAGTCGCACACATTCGACGACAGAAGTTCGAAATTGCCTCGATCCGGCTCTGTCGCGATTACGCGCGCTTTTGGAAAAGCGTGATGGAAATAGATCGTCGACGCCCCGATATGCGCGCCCGCATCGACGATCAACGGCACAGCGCCGCTATCGGTCAGCCGCTCGTAGCAGCCAAAAAGTTCGGCGCCACGTCGCAGATTGCCGAAGTTGTAGCCGCCGGCCTTGAGCGCGTGCACGATGGCGAATTCGTCCAGGCTTCCCTTTCGATACCGGATCGCGCTCCGGGCCGTACCGATATCCAGATTGAGGACAGCAACGGACATCCATGCCTCATCATGAAGCGCACGCCGCCAGCGAATCGCTGCATTTCACGACTGTATCGTGTATATACGATTTTTGTACAGAAGCCTTGTGCGGGCCGCGGCGAACTACGCCACTCACCTGCCCCGCAACTGCTCCAGCAAGCCCGCCGACGCAAATCCGTCCGGCACGCGGCCGATGCGCACCTGGAAATCGCGGATGGCATCGCGCGTACGCGCGCCGAGGCGACCGTCCGGTTCGCCGACGTCGAAGCCGCGACGCTCCAGTTCCTTTTGCAATTGCAGCCGCTCGGCGCGCGTCAGCACGCGCTCGTAGCGCGGCCAGTTCTGCACGAAGGGTCCGCCGCCGCGCAGCCGGTCGGCGAGATGCCCGATCGCCAGCGCGTAGGCTTCGGCCGGGTTGTAGCGCATGATGACGCGGAAATTGCGCAGCATCAGGAAGCCCGGCCCCTGCACGCCCGCGGGCACCAGCAGGTACGCCTGCTCGTGCGGCCGCGGGAATGCGAGGCCGTGCGGCCGCGCGACGCCGAGCCGCTGCCATTCGCCCAGGGGCATTGCGTGATCGCGGCCGGCGAGGCGGAAATCGAATGTCGCCGGTACGACGACCTCGTAGCCCCAGGTCTCACCCGGCAGCCAGCCATCCTTCTTCAGATTGTTCGCGGTCGAGGCGATCAGGTCCGGCACCGAGGAGATGACGTCGCGGCGGCCGTCGCGGTCGAAGTCGACCGCATAACGCATGAAGGCGCTCGGCATGAACTGCGTCGGCCCGAAGGCGCCGGCCCACGAGCCGACCAGCCTGTCGGCGCGAATGTCGCCGCGCGCGACGATTTCCAGGGCGTCGAGGAATTCGTCACGGAAATAACGCTGCCGCCGGCCGACGCAGGCGAGCGTCGCGGTCGAGCGGATGACCGGCTTGTCGCCGGCCAGCGTGCCGTAATTGGTCTCAACGCCCCAGATGGCGGCGATGGTGTAGCGGTCGACGCCATAGGCGCGCTCGACGGCGTCGAAGATCTTGTCGTAGCGGGCGAGCAGTTCGCGCCCCTTGGCGATGCGCGCGTCGGTGACGAGGACGTCGAGATAGTCCCAGATCGCCTTGGTGAACTCCGGCTGCGCGTCCATCAGGTCCATGATGCGAAGGTCGGGCGTCAGCGACGCGGTCGCGGCCTCGAAGGTGCGGCGCGGCACGCCACGGTGCGCGGCCTGCGGCCAGAGGCGCTCGAGGCAACCGTGGAAATCGGCGGCGGCGGCGCGGATCGCGGCGGCGGTCATCAACGGATCGCCGGAGGCACCCGATTCGCCGCTCCAGCCCGGGGCCGTACGGCTGACGGCCGGCGCGCCGCCGGATCCGATCGAGCCGGTAGTGAGATCGGCGCGCCGCTCCTGCGCTGTCGCCGCGACGGCGAGGCCGGCGGCGCACACAATGGCGGCGACAAACGGGCGCTTGGCCATCCCCGGTCGGTTCCCCTTGAAGGCGGTCCCCACGCCTTTGCAAGCACTATCCGTGCCCCGATAACCTTACAGGCGCGTTAATGGGCGGTAACAGTCGGGTATCTGGACCGAGGCGCCCCACCCATGCTTTCTCCTTCCCCCATGACCCGTATCCGCAAAGCCATCTTCCCCGTCGCAGGCCTCGGTACCCGATTCCTCCCCGCCACCAAAGCGCTGCCGAAGGAGATGCTGCCGGTCGTCGACCGGCCCCTGATCCAGCACGTGGTCGACGAGGCCTATGAGGCCGGCATCGAGCACCTGGTCTTCGTCACCGGCCGCAACAAGAGCGTCATCGAGGACCATTTCGACCGCCAGTTCGAGCTCGAAGTGACGCTGATCGAGCGCGGCAAGAAGGCGGAACTCACTTTGCTGTCCGAGGCGCTGCCGGAAGCGGGAGCCGTGAGTTTCACCCGCCAGCAGTCCCCCCTCGGCCTCGGCCACGCGGTGTGGTGCGCGCGCGAGATCGTCGGCCACGAGCCGTTCGCGCTGCTGCTGCCGGACGTGCTGGTCAAGCACAAGCGCGGCTGCCTCGCCCAGATGATCGACGCGGCGAAGGACCTCGACGCCAACGCCAACATCATCGCCGTCGAGGAGGTGCCGAAAGACCGCGTGCACATGTACGGCGTCGTCGGCGTCGGCCCGACGAAGGGCAAGGCGTTCTCGATCACGAAGATGGTGGAGAAGCCGAAGGCCGCCGAGGCGCCGTCGAACCTGTCGATCACCGGCCGCTACATCCTGCAGCCGGAGATCTTCGGCATCCTCGAGAAGCAGGCGGCCGGCACCGGTGGCGAGATCCAGTTGACCGACGCCATGCTCGCGCTCGCGGCGGCGCAGCCGTTCTACGGGCTGAAGTTCGAGGGCCGCAGCTACGACTGCGGCTCGAAGATCGGCTTCCTCGCCGCCAATGTCGCCTACGGCCTCGACCGCCCCGACCTGGCGCCGGAATTCCGCGCCGAGATCGAGCGCATCCTCGGCGGCAAACAGGGCTAGGGCTGCACGCGCAGGCCAAGCAGGAACGTGCTCGCATTGTAGTCGACGCCGGCCACGTCCGAGCGCAGCCAGAGCTGCTGGAATTCGCCCTTGATCTGCATCATCCGGTTGAGCTTGTAGGTGAGCCCGAGCCCGACCGAGTAGCGGTTGTCGGTGCGGTCGGCGACGTTCGAGCCCGGTGTCGACTGCACGCAGTCGCAGACGGTGCCGGGCGTCCCCGGAGTCGACGAACCCTTGTACAGGTCCTGGCCGATGCCGAGCTTGAGCGAGCCGATCAGCCAGCGGCGGTAGGCGTGGTCGTACTGGATGCCGGCGTCGCGGTAGAACACGCCCGGCACGCCGGCGATGTTCGATTCGCCGACAGTGGACGACGCGGTGAACTTCACCGTGTTGAGCGCGTCGATCGTCCAGATCAGCGAGGCGCTGCCGATCAGACCCTTGAGCTGTTCGAAGCGCGGATCCTCGTAGTTGCGCGTGACGTAGCCGATCGACGCCTCGCCGGCGAGCAGGCGCGTCAACTCGAAGGTGCTGCCGACACTGGCGACGAAGCCGTTCGAATTGCGCTGAAAGCCGTTGCTGTCGGTTTCGAGGTCGTGCACGCGCGTGTCGATGCCGACCTCGACGAACGGCGTGACGCCCGGCAGCAGCTCGTAGCCTCCGCGCAACGTGCCGCCGTACTGGTTATAGTCGCGGTCCTTGTTGCTCGCGGTCGTGCCGTCGGTGAGGTCCGAATCCTGATATGCGGTCCGCTCGACGTCGCCCTTCAATCGCAACTCGAAACGGTTGAACCGCTGCGCCACCCCGGCGCTGCCGCCATAGGTGGCGTAGATCGGCAGCTTGGACAAGCCGGCCTGCAGGTTCGGGCTTCCAGGGTTGTCGGTCGAGACCAGAACGCGGCCGCCGAGATCGACATGCGTGGTCTCGCGCACATCGATGCGGCCGTCGACCCTGCCGTTGAAATAGGGCCGGCTCAAAGTCGGCGTCTCGTCCGGGCTGTAGCCGGTGTAGCTGCCACGCAGGTCGGCCTTGAGCTCGTGCCGCGACCAGCGCGACTGCACACGCAATTCCGGCGCGATCGTATAAAGCGCGGCGCCGTGCGGATCGGGCTCCGCGCCGGGGTTGGTGGCGTAGCCGCCGATCAGCTCGAGCGCCGGATAGAGGTCGAAGGCGCCGGCGCGGATGCCGAGTTGCTCGTAGGGATCGGGCGGCTCGATATGTGCTTTGCGTTTCGGCGGCAGCTTGCGGATCGGACCGATCTCCACCGGCGGCGTGCCGGGTGGCGCGGCCGGTGCCTGCGCGAAGGCAGCGTTCGCCGGCTTCTGACCGGGCGTGATGTTCAAAGGCTGCGGCAGGCCGGGCGCGATCGCGCGTTCGTCGGCATTCGGGTCCGGCTTGCGCGTGGTGTTCTTGCGGCGCGTGTTGGTCGAGTCGAAGCCGGTCTTGCCGGCACCGGAGGCCGGCGCAAAAGTCGGCAACGCACCGAACGGGGTGTCGGTCGTCCGCTTCACCTTCTGGAAGCGTGGCGGCTGCTTCGAATTGGTCTGCAGCTTCGGGGCGAGAGGATCGGGAAACTGGAAGGTCGTCTGCGCGCGCGCCGGCGCGGTGGCGAGGCAGGCGCCCGCGACCAGCAGCACGCAGCGCGCCGCCGTCCAAATCCGCTTCGCCTGTCGCGACGTCGTGATCGCGAACCTCCGTCAACGTCCCGCGCAAACGCGCGATCGCCCGCGACCGGCGGGCGTTGGTTAACGGACGTTAAAAGGGCATGGTTAACGGGAGGTTAGCTTCTAATCCCTCCCCCGCTTGCGGGGGAGGGTGGCGAGCGATAGCGAGCCGGGTGGAAGTCACACCGCGATCGAGAGGCCAACCCCACCCGTCTCCGCGCTACGCGCGGAGCCACCCTCCCCTTTCAGGGGAGGGATCAAGAGAGTCAAATCCACCCCTGCAATTCGCGCGTCACGACGTCACGGATCACCGCCATGCCGCGCTCGGAATCGTTGAGGCACGGGATGTGGGCGAAGTTCTCGCCGCCGGCGCGTTTGAAGACGCTCGCGTTCTCCATCGCGATTTCTTCCAGCGTCTCCAGGCAATCGGCGGTGAAGCCGGGCGTGATGACGGCGAGGTTCTTCACGCCCTTCTTCGCCAGCGCCTCGACCGTGTCGATGGTGTAGGGCTTGAGCCATTCCGCCGCGCCGAAGCGCGACTGGAAGGTCAGCATCAATTGCGACTCGTCGCGGCCGAGCCGTTCGCGCAGGAGCCGCGTCGTCGCCGCGCACTGGCAATAATAGGGATCGCCCTTTTTCAGATAGTCCTCGGGCATGCCGTGGAACGAGGCGAGGATGACGTCCGGCGCGAATGGCAGCTTCGCGAGCCCCTCCTCCAGCGACGCCGCGAGCGCCTCGATGTAAACGGGCTGGTCGAAATAAGGGGGCGCGATGCGCAGCGCCGGCTGCCAGCGCATAACGGCGAGCGCATCGAAGGCCTTGTCGGCGACTGTCGCCGTCGTGGCGGCGGCGTATTGCGGGTAGAGCGGCACGACGAGGATGCGGTCGCATCCCGCCTGCTGCATCGCCTCGATACGCGAGCCGATCGACGGATTGCCGTAGCGCATCGCCCAGTCGACGAGGAGGCGCGGATCGTCCGCGAAACTGGCGGCCAGTTTCTCGGCCTGCGAGCGGGTGATGGTCTTGAGGTAGGATTCGTCCTTCTCGCGGTTCCAGATCTTCTCGTAGTCCTTGCCCTTCCGCGCCGGCCGCACGCTGAGGATGATCAGGTTGAGGATCAGCCACCACTTGATGCGGTTCTCCTCGATGACGCGGCGATCGGACAGGAACTCCTTGAGATAGCGGCGCATCGACCAGTAGTCGGTGGCGTCAGGCGTGCCGAGATTGACCAGCAGCACGCCGATGCGACGCGGCGGGATGCGCGGGTGGTCCGGCGGCAGGTGGCGTTCGCTCATGGCCGCAGAGAGCGGGAAATGGCGCGCGCGGTCAAGGTGCGCGCTCCCCTCCCCCCACGAGCGTCAGCGAGTGGCGGGGAGGGGTCGGGGGTGGGGGAATTCGGACAATAAAAAAGGCCCCCCACCCCGACCGCATTCGCTTCGCTCACGCGGTCGACCCTCCCCACCGCTTCGCGGGGGGAGGGTGATCAGCCCAGCGGCCTCTCATCGGCGATGACCTTGCCGTCGTTCGGCAGCGAGCCCGGCGCGACCAGCATGACCACGCCCTTGAGTTTGGTGACCGACTGCAGCGTCGTCGCCACGGCGCCTTCGAGCGAAGGATCGGGCGCCGTGCATTCGGCGACCAACGTCATCGTGTCCTGCTCGGACTGGCGGCCGACGACGAGGCGCAGGCGGCTGAGCTCGGGATGGCGCGCGGCGACCTCGGCGATTTGCCGTGGGTGCACGAACATGCCCTTGATCTTGGCGGTCTGGTCGGCGCGGCCCATCCAGCCCTTGATGCGCATGTTGGTGCGGCCGCAGGGCGAGCGGCCGGGCAGGATCGCCGAGAGGTCGCCGGTGGCAAGGCGGATCATCGGGTAATCCGGATTGAACGAGGTCACGACCACCTCGCCGACTTCGCCATCCGGCACGGGATCGCCGGTGCCGGGCCGCACGATTTCGACGATGACGTTCTCGTTGACGATCATGCCTGCAGGAGCGCGCGCGCCGTCACCGGCATTGCGCAGGATCGACTCGTAGGCGATCACGCCGACATCGGCGACCGCATAGCACTGCAGCACCGAGACACCGCGGCGGCCGAGCTCCTCGCGCAAGGAGGCCGGCAGCGCGGCGCCCGACACCAGCGCGCGCTTGATCGAAGAAGCGTCCTTGCCGGTCTTCTGCGCGGCGTCGAGCAGGATCTTGAGGAAGTCCGGCGTACCGACGTAACCGGCCGGGCGATAATGTGCGATGGCCTCGAGCTGCTGCTCGGTGTTGCCAACGCCGCCGGGAATGACGGCGCAGCCGAGCGCATGCGCGCCGGCCTCGAGGATATAGGCGCCGGGGTTGAGATGATAGGTGAAGGCGTTGTGCACGATGTCGCCGGCGCGGAAGCCGGCGGCGTGGAGCGCACGGGCGCAATTGCCGAAGTCGGCGCTTTGCCCCTGCGGCTCGAAGATCGGGCCGGGCGACATGTGCAGGCGACGCGCGCGGCCGGCCGACGTCACGTTGAAGCCGCCGAAGGGCGGGCGCTCCTTCTGCCGCGTCGCAAGGTCGCCCTTGCGCAGCACCGGCAACTTCGCCAGCACGTCGCGCGAGCTCACCGCATTGGCGACCACGCCGGCAAGCTGTTTCGTCCAGCCCGGCGCCGTCATGGCGCGCGCGATCTGCGCCGGCAGCGCGCCGAACAGCTCCCGTTCGCGCACGGCGGGATCGCGGGTTTCCAGGCCGTCGTAGTGATCGGGCATTGCTGTCCGTTTCTTTTTCTAACCTCCCTCTGAAAGGGGGAGGTCGGCAAGCGAAGCTTGCCGGGTGGGGGTCACTGTGAGGGTGCGCCTCGTGACGACCCCCACCCCGACTCTCCCCCTTTCAGGGGGAGGGAGAAGAAGGCCTACGCCAGCCAGCGCTTGCGGCGGCGGTAGTGCTTGGAATCGCGGAAGCTCTTGCGGCGTCCTTCCGAAATGCCGAGGTAGAACTCCTTCACGTCCTCGTTCTCCGCCAGCATCTTCGCGTCGCCGTCCATGACCACGCGGCCGTTCTCGAGGATGTAGCCGTAGCGTGCATAGCGCAGCGCCATGTTGGTGTTCTGCTCGGCGAGCAGAAAGGAGACCCCCTCCTTCGTGTTGAGATCGCGCACGATCTCGAAGATCTCCTCGACCACCTGCGGCGCCAGCCCCATCGACGGCTCATCGAGCAGGATCATCTTCGGGCGCGACATCAGCGCGCGGCCGATGGCGCACATCTGCTGCTCGCCGCCGGAGGTGTAGCCGGCGAGCGAGTGCCTGCGCTCGGCGAGGCGCGGGAAATAGGCGTAGACCTTGTCCATGTCGCGCTTGATCGCCGCCTTGCCGTCGCGGCGGGTGAAGGCGCCGGTCAAAAGATTTTCTTCGATGGTGAGATGGCCGAAGCAGTGGCGGCCCTCCATCACCTGGATGCAGCCGCGTCGCACAAGCTCGTTCGGCGAGAGGTCCTGCACCTCCTGGCCGTCGAACGTGATCGAGCCCTTGGTGACGTCGCCGCGCTCGGCGTGCAGCAGGTTGGAGATCGCCTTGAGCGTCGTCGTCTTGCCGGCGCCGTTGGCGCCGAGCAGCGCGACGATGCCGCCCTTCGGCACATCGAGCGAGACGCCCTTCAGCACCAGGATGACGTGATCGTAGATCACCTCGATATTGTTGACGCGCAGGATGCGTTCGGCCTCGGCGGCGACGGGGGTCGCGGTCTCGACGGCGGACATGACTGTGGGCTCCGGTATCGGCTCCGGGCGATGACCTCTCCCCGCGGACGGGGAGAGGTCTTCGTCGTCACACGGCAGGGCTTACGAGGACTTGTCGCAAGCCTCGGTGCGCTTCGGCCAGCCGGCGTTGCTCTTGACGTATTCGGCCGCGGCATGCTCGAGCAGCGGCTCGACCTTCTGCTTGAGCGGCTCGATCCAGTCGGACGCCTTGACCCACTTCGTGCCGTCCCACTGCTGCATGTAGGCCGGCGAATGACCGTTGTGGTCGTCGCAGGTCACCTTCACCGGGGCGCCGAAGTCCGGGAAGCCGAGCTCCTTCCACCGCGCCGCCGTGATGTTGAGCGTCTCGAGTCCGCGCCGCACGTCGGCGCCATCGACCACCTTCTTGCCGGTGATCTTCTGCGCGTTGCGGATCGCTTCCGCCACGATCGCGGTGTTGTAGACGCCGCGGTTGTAGAAGTTGTCCGCGAACTTGTCCTTCTCGACCTGGCTCTTGCCCTTGTCGACGACGTACTTCTTGATGTCCTGGATCGCCGGGTAGTTCGCGCCAAGGCCGTTGAAGTTGAGGGCGAGATAGCCCTTCGCCGCCTTGCCGCCGGCCGCGGCATCATCGTCCGAGCCCGACCACCATACGCCGATGAAGTGGTCCATCGGGAAGCCGTTCTCCGAGGCGCGCTTGACCGCGGTCGGATTCATGGCGCCCCACCCCCACATGATCATCCAGTTCGGACGATCGCGGCGCACCGAGAGCCATTGCCCGGACTGGTCCTGCATCTCCTTGCCGGCCACGGGGTAGAGCTTCACCTCGAAGCCATAATCCTTGGCCAGTTGCTGCAGCAGCGGGATCGGCTCGCGGCCGTATCCGGCGTCGAGGAAGATGAAGCCGATCTTCTTGCCCTTGAGCTTTTCGAGGCCGCCTTCCTTCTGGCCGATGTACTTGACGATCATCGACATGCCGTCCCAGTACGTCGCCGGCGGGTTGAACACCCAGGGGAAGTCCTTGCCGACCGCGGAGGCCGACAGGCCATAGGCCATCGACAGGATCGGGATCTTGTCGACCGAGGCCTTCGGGATCAGCTGCAGCGTGATGCCCGTGGAGAAGGGATTCACCACGGTCGGGTGCTTGTCCTTCACCTGCTCCCAGCATTCCACGCCCTTCTTGGTGTCGTAGCCGGCTTTCCAGCACATTGGGATCCTAAGCTTAGAATTCCACGTGGACAAGTTGTCGCG
>JADMIO010955754.1_pt1 | contig 91495 bp, 78 predicted proteins | sample 8958161 | NCBI WGS metagenome assembly JADMIO01 (sample SAMN16585339, study PRJNA669376) | soil metagenome | isolation source: Crop rotation soil | place: USA: Cullars Rotation, Alabama | collected 2011
CGCGACAACTTGTCCACGTGGAATTCTAAGCTTAGGATCCCAATGTGCTGGAAAGCGAGAAGATGTCGAAAAGCGTGGTCAGGTTGTTGGACATGTTGGCAAAGCCCGAAGGATGAGCAAAACCCGCACCCGGAGAGCCCGCCGTTGGGATCAAAACAGTGGCGTTGTCAAGCGGGGACTTGGTTGTGCCAACGACTAGATCCTGTGTGAAGGAGTCGCGAACGCCAACAGGGAGACCGCGGTCTTCCGTGTTGTAGTAGAAGTATCCGTAACGAACTGCGATTACAGTCTTTGAATTAGGCGTCCAGTCCCCACCAAAATTAAGAATATTGCTTGGGTTGACTGATCCCGTATCGGCACGGAAGGTCGTAGGATCCTGGCTGGCGACCGGGCTTGTTTGTCCGTTTAAGGAATCCGGATACGTTGGAAGCTGTCCGGCGATTCGGCGATATCCATATTGCCAACCCGCATACAAGTGCAGTTGCTGGAACGGCTGAAAGTCGAGCCGGTTCAGCATATTGTGCGTAGTGTCGCTACGCGTGAAGGTGTGTAGTCCAGCATTGGTTGCAAATGTGGAAACAGTTTGCCGCGTAATTCGATCGATGCTCGGAACATAGCTGGAGAAAAGCCACAACTTGTTCTTCAGGAGCGGACCACCAATTTCGTAGCCCGGTTCGAGAGTTTTATAGTTGTCCTGTTTTTGCAGGTAATAGAAAGACTCTTGATCGGTCCGAGTACCGCCATTCGTGGACCCACTAAATCCTGTAGCCGGGTTGTAGCGCAATCCGCAACGCAACTGCTGTGCGGGAGGCACGACCGACTCCGACAGTGTCGGCTGCGGCGTTGTCGCGCACTGATCATTGGCATCGAGTGCGTTGGTGCGATAGTAGGTCACCAGGCTACCGTGCCAGTTGTTGCTTCCGCGCTTCTGAATGACGTTCACAACGCCACCCATCGCGCCACCGAATTCAGCTTCGGTGCCGCTGGTCTTGACCTGTACCTGATCGACAAATTCAAACACGACATTCTGCTTGATACCGCCGTTCTGAATGTTGCTGGTATCGAGACCTTCAACCAGGTAGGTGTTTTCTGAATCGCTGGCGCCATCAATCTGGAATCCATTCTGGCGGAGGCGGTCAACACGCGAGCTCTGTAGAGGTTCCTGGCGCGCTCCAGGCGCGAACGGAATCAACGATTGGTAAGAGCGGCCCTTGGGAAGGTTATCTATCACTTCTTGGGGAATCTCAACCGCCACTTTGCTGGTAGTGACATCGACGATCGGCGCGTTTCCGGAAACTTCAACGACTTCGCCTACTGTTCCGACTTCCATGGAAATATCGAGTAAAGGCAATTGGCCGACTGCCAGAGGAATCGCCGTCTGCTTGTAAGTGCGGAAATTCGGCGCTGTCACCGTCAGGGTGTAGTTTCCTGGCGGGAGCTGTTGAAAATAAAAATAGCCGCCGCCATCAGTTTCAGCTTTCTTGGAAACAATGAGCGCGGTGCTTTGTAGTTCCACCTGCGCCTTCGAGATCACGGCGCCTGATTTGTCCTTCACATAACCTTTGATACCGCCGGTGGTCTCTTGACCAACCGAAAGGGCGGTCAAAGCCACCACTGTACAGAGACACAACAACAATTTGGCCGAAATCGCCGCCAACCCATGGCCGAGAAAGCGTGAACTTCTGGACATAGACACTCCTCCGTCTTAAATTTGAGCAACAAGTTCTAGAGAAACAATCATTTAGCAGGAATTGGCTGCCTGGGAGCAACCGCCGATCACCGAGGTGTGACTCTCAACCTGGAAAAGCCGAAACGCGATCCTCGGCACGAAACATCACGTACCTAAGCAATCAACATTCCAACAATTTGTATAAACATGAAATTGTTAATTAACTCGTTTGTTATGTTTGTTATGTATTGGTTGCCTCATTTACAAAAATTTTACAACTTTGACAATAAAATACAAAAATTGGAATTTACAAAGTAATCGGAGTTTTGAATTCTGTAGATCGAAAATGTGATTGATTCTATAAATGGCCGGCATTAGCCATGCTTATGGCTAGTGGGAATTTGAAGTGTAATAGCCGGTACGGTGGCGGACTTTGAGCGGACCCGCTTGAGTAGGATTCTTAAGTACGATTTCTATCCGGCGGTAATTGGAGTCGGCTATCTTTTGGGACGGGTAATAAGCCAGCAAATATTGGGTACGCAGTTCCTCGCTGATCTGTTGAAAAGCAGCATCGAGCTGAGATTCGGAAGTGGCGTAGAAATAGCGGCCACCAGTGTCTTCGGACAGTTGGATCAGTGCGTGTTCGCCCCCGGTATCTCGGCCGGCGCTGGCCTCGATGGGCACGATGATGATGCTGTAAACGATAGCTTCAGCTTGCTGAGCTTCGCGCAGGGCGTCTTTGTAACTGGTCGTACTTACTGTGTCTCCGCCGTCAGTGATGACAACTATCACTTTCCTTCCCTGACGTTTTTCCAGCGCTTGTGATCCGAGATATAACGCGTCGTAGAGCGCAGTGGCCGCCCCGTGCTGGATGCCACCGATGGCGCGATCAATTCTTTTCTGGTCCGAAGTGAATGGAGTTAGTTCATTCACGATCTCACTAAATTGATAGAGCGACAGTCCATCCACCGGACGCAAAATAGCTTTAACAAAACGTCTCGCCGAAGCCAGTTCTAAAGGGAGATCTTTGCGCGTGCTCAAGCTCGTATCGATCCCGAGCACGACAGATAACGGCAGTTCCGATTCCTTGTCGAAGATGGAGATTTTTTGTTCGCGGCCATCTTCTTTAAGCCCGAAGTTCTCCTGCTTAAGACCAGCTACCGGTGCGCCGTGATTGTCGGTGACGGTGACAAAGACATTTACCAAACGTACGTTGACACTGATGGTGGCGTCATCCTGGGCATAAGCCGCAAGGCAGGCTGCAAGCAGGAAGAAACAGATGGCGGCTGGTTTCATCAGTGGTTGTTTAGTTTAGATGCGGGTTGGGAGGCGGAAATTCCTTCGACTCGGGGAATATCGGCGGGAAAAGGTTCGCCGTCGGCCCAGACTGCGCCGTCTTCGAAATACTCCTTTTTCCAGATGGGGACGGTGCGCTTCAAGGTATCGATGAGCCAACGGCACGCGTCGAAGGCTGCAGCACGGTGGGCTGAAGCGACTATGATCAATACGCTGGTGTCTCCGATCTCCAGCTTTCCCAGGCGATGGATGATGGCTACGTCGCGGATTTTGAAATCTGTTAATGCTTGCGCCGCGAGTGATTGCATCTGCTTTAGAGCCATGCTCTCGTAGGCTTCGTAGTCCAAATAAAGCGTACGCCGGCCGCGGGTGTTGTTACGCACTATTCCCTCAAAAACTACGGCTGCTCCATCTTCCGGATGTTTGATTTCATCTAAGACCTTCTTCGTATCGATAGGTTCGCGGGCGATAGCGCAATGCGTGGCTGCACCTCCACTCACAGGCGGGAGTAGCGCAACTTCATCTCCTTGTTTCAGCTTCGCTTCCGGACCTGCGTACTCTTCATTCACCGACATGGCGACGCTGGACAGTATGGATTTCAAACGCGGACTGCGGCTCTCAAGTTGATTCAGTAAATCTCCCACCGTGGCATCAGAGGCAAGAGTTACCGACTCATCTGTCGTTCCAGTCAAATCCTTTAATACGCCAAAAAATAGGACGCGAATTTGCATGTTAGGGACTGGTGCTTTCATAGTGTACCGTGGCATTCGAGACACAAGAACAACACTCAAATGAAGTCTTGATTTCTATTTCTTTGACTTGTCCGAGGGTGGACTCGGCGGCTTGGGTGTGGGAATGTTTGGCCGCTCCATCTTGTGAGGAAAAGGTACTTGCGTAGGATGACTGGGTGGCTGTACCTGGTGGCCGTTCGCCAATGATTGTCCGGTGCTCGCATCCGAATTTCTTCGGACTGCTGTTGGCCACGCTCTATTATTGCTCTGCGAAGGGGCCTGTGTAGGCATGACGGAAATATTTTCCATCGTCGGCCAATTTGCCGTTGGCTTCGGAATTCCGTTCATGTTGGCATATTGCCCATGAAAACTGACAGACGTTTCTTGAGGCGATACTGGCTGCACTAAAACCACTGCCACTGGCTGCGGCAGGATAATTAATTCCGACCAGTGCGTCGGCACCCATACTGGACCCAAATCCTCCGTATATACCCAATGTCCGGCATCGCCGTTGCTCTCCCAGACTCTACGGGTCGCGGCCTCTGTAACAGACGCATCCGTGGGAATGTCGGCTACAACTTCTTCATCGCGCTTAGGCTGAGTACGGCCGGAAGCCCAGACATCGAAGCTGTCAGGATCAGGAATTGCGCCTGACTCAATCTCCAAATGATCTCGTGTTTTGAAACGGATTTGTTGGCCAGCCGCAACCACATAGGATGTTCCATCTGCCCAAGCCCGGCCATGGCCCTTCTTCGCCGTCACATCGGTCTCATTGCCCTCGCCGTTTACATCGAGGCGATAGTCACCGGATTCACTCAACTGAAATTTTAGATTCGGAGTCCCAATTTCCCAGCGCCTGGATTCATCGACCATCGGCGCTTGAACAATCACAGAACCAAGCCGCAAGTTGAGTTTGATATCGGAAGCGCTGAGCTGATCAAAGGCAATACTGGTTTCGGGTGCAACCATCAACACGGTCGCCCCAGCGTATATTTCCACCTCGGAATTCTGGTCAGCCCAGAGATTGTCGCCAACCGCGAGGGTGAGCCCCGGACTGGCTTTTATCCAGTCGCCCTTCCCGCCCGGCTGGACAGAGACTTTCCCAACTGAGTATGTGATCTGTGCCGCCTCGGTTGTGGGAATTGTGGTTTGCGCTAATAAAGAAGAATGTAGTGCGAGAGCGGCAGTCAATACGGCGATGGCGCTTATTCTCATAAGCCTTGGAAACACCGTTGCTGGCCACGGTAACACAGGACTCTAAGAAAAGTTTCGATCGGGTGAGATTATTTTGTGAAAAGAAAAAGGCCGGGTCACCAGACCCGGCCAAGACGGAACCTAACCTCTAGCGAAAGTGGTTCGGTGGCTTTGCAACCGGTTTCTGCTCCTTGGGCTCCGAACGGCGCTCCGGCTGCCTGTTCTCAGTACGGGCCGGAGGATTGCTCCTCCGCTGGTCGTCCCATTGGTGGAACTTGCGTTCTTCATTCTGCTGTTGCTGGGCCGATTTTTCCTGTACGGGAGGCGCTGTTCTTACCGCCGGATTGTTCGGACGTTGTTCGCGGTTGTCGTTGTTGCCCTGCGGCTGGCGCATGGTATTACGGCGATCGTCGTTATTGTTGTTATCGCGATTGTTATTGTTATCACGGCTATTGTCGCGTGGCTGTTCTGGCTGCGCGGCAACCGGCGGCTGCGATGGCCGTGGCACCGTGCCACCAATCTGCGGACGCGGTTCCATGTGAACCGACTGGCCGTTTGGCATCGTGCGGTCTTGTGGACGGTTGTTATTGTCGCGGTTGTTGTTGTCGCGATTGCCATTCTCGAACGGACGCGGCTGGTTGGCCGGCTGTTCTGTGCGCACATTATTAATCGGCGGACGCTGCGAGAGCGGTTCGCGCACGGTCGGCGGAGTCCTGGTCGCGATCACCTGACGGTTTACGATTCGCGCTGGCGGTTGGAACCGTGCCGGTGCTCCTCCACCGAATACGCTCTGGCGAACAGGTTGTTCCATCGGTCTGTGGAATACCGGAGCATCATTAATTTCCCGCGTATCCACTCTTACGATGTTTCTGTTTACTTGCCGAGCATTCACGAATGTATCGTGCGTCACGACGGTCACGCTGTTGGTCACGCGCTGATTCACATACGTAATGTGCTCATTCCCGCGGCCGTTGTAGACGTTGTACACGTTAGTGATCTGCGTCACATTGACTCGCGTATTCGTAACGTTGATGTTGTTCACGTAAACCCGGCTTACGCGGTATGACGGAACATAGACTTCTCCGGGTCCTAATGGGAACCAGCCGACTCCTCCTCCGCCACCAATGTTGACGGAGAAGTGGAATCCATTGCCGCCTCCTACAAATGCCACCAAAGCTGGAGCATAGACAGGGCGCACAACCACTGGCCCCGGAATCCAGCACCAGCGGCTGCCGGCATAGGCCCAGCGCCCGTAGTGGAATGGCGCGAAGCCCCATGGTTCATCTTCCACCCAGGTCCATCCCCAGGGCTGAACGAAAACCCAGTGACCGTTGCGATACGGTGCCCAGTCAGCGGCCACGTTGGTTGGAGCCCAGACGTTTCCGTATCCGGCAACGTAGGTCCAGCGGCCGTAATCGTCGAGGTCTTCGTAGCCGGTCATTTCCGGAGAAACATAATCGGCCGACTCAGGACCATCTTCGCGGTGATCGCGATCCATGGCCCAACTGCTGAAGTCGTCGCGCTGCGGCAATTGATTGATGTCGTAGTTGAGTTGTTCGCTTCCAGTGAAGCGGGCGTCTTGTCCTCCCACTACAGTGTAGGAGTAGCCGCCTCCGGTGACTTCGCCGCGTCCACTGAATACGCTGACGTCGGTTTGAGTGCCGTCTCCGTTGACGTCGATTCTGTATTCGCCGGTGCGCTGAATATCAAACGCCAGATTCGGGGTGTCCACTTCATACGTGTCGCCATCATCGACATGACGCACGCGGAGAATCACACTTCCCTGCGACAGTTTGAGCTGTGTGGTGTGGTCATCCAGATCAAGGATGGTCACGCTGGTTTCCGAATTCAATCGAATGGCGGTCGAGCCAATGTGCATTTCCGCACGAGAATTCTGGTCGGCCCATAGATTGTCACCGCTGGTCAGCGGACGGTTGGGCACAGCATCGACCCAGTCGCCTTCGCCTCCCGGTTGAAAGGAGACAGATCCCTGCACCATATTCACGCGTCCTACGCGGGTGGGAGGATCGGGCTGATTATCTTGGTCCTGTACCTGGTCATCCTGTGCCAGCACCAAGGTTGAAAACGCAAGTCCGAATATCAGCAATGCATGCGACAGAAGCTTCGTGATCTTCATATATCTTTCCTTTCGCCCTGCCAGCAAACCTAGATGCCAATTCATTTTGAAGCGTTCCTCTGGATTTATGAACCCTGCCGAGGGGTAGAAGTTCCCCTTTGGTAACTGCATGAAAAAAGGCTGGATCCGCAGGATCCAGCCTTTACAAATCTTGACGTAAATAGCGGTGCTAACCGGGCCTTTTTTACTTCTGCTCCTTGCCGTATTGGAGCACCCATGCTGGAGGTTCTGATTCCAGAGAACCATCCACCTTGACGCCAAGTTCCTTCGCCCAGCGGTAGCCCCACATCCATCCATACTGCGTGAAGAACGTATCGGGAGTGTTGTAGGCAGGATCGGACAACGCTTCGTCGAGGCTCACAAAGTGATATTGCTTTTGCTGAAACAGCTCCAGCACTTTGTCAATCACATCTGCATTCAGCTTATTGTCATGCAACAACATGACATGCGGTATCTCATGGCCAAAAATCTGTTTGTGCAGCCCTGAGTAGTAGTCGATTTCCGTGGAAGTGTAGTCCAGATAAGCCGCGCGCAATCGAGCCGCAGACGCTTCATCATGCTTCGAAAGCAGCTTGCGATACACACTATCAAATACGAAATCTTCATTATCGATAGTAGTAACCGCGACTTTGTAACCATGATGGGCCAGGAACGCTGCTATCGCATCATGCTTTTCCTTGGTGTCGCCCGTGTGGTTTTGTGGGAACCGGAAATAATGCGGAGTCTTGCCAACTTTGGCAAGCGCAGCGGCGAGTGATCTTTCGCCACCAATGATTTCTTGTTCTATCTGTTCAACGGTGAGGTCATTGATCTCGGGATGTGACAACGTATGGTTTCCCAAGTCATAGCCCCGCCGCACCCATTGATCCAGCAACTCCGGACCTTGAGTTCGGCCCACTTCCTGAACTCGCCGTTCAACTACAAGTCCGATCGCCGGGGCATGATGCCGGTCAAGAGAGTCCAAAATCGACATGTTGATGGCTCGCGCTTGGGCTGGGTCGGATGTGCCTGCGACTGGTAGATCATCAAACGTAAGTGCTACCGTGCGCTGCTGTGCTAGAGAAGGAACAGAGCAAACCGCTAAGAATGAAACGGCGAGGACAATTCTGGAAACGCCGAGCATGTCGATATCTTACTCTTGCCTATTCAAGGTTAAATTTTGTTCTTCGCGGTCGATGAGAAAAACTTCACCCGCCTACATTACCTCCGTAAATATCTTGTCATCCTGAGCGAAGGAATTGCGCGCGATCAGCGCGTGATTCCGCAGTCGAAGGACCCCTATAGCGCTGGTATTTTTGTTGCCGTCTCAGGGAATTCTCCTTGAGGCCTCGAAGCCACCCAAAATCTGGATCACCGTAAGAATGCCTTCCAACGCTTCAGGTAATTCCTGCTTCACCGGGGTCCTTCGACTCCGTAATTGCCGCTCGGCGGCAATTACTCCGCTCAGGATGACAGCTTTGAAATTGGCGAAAGCGTTAGATTCAGCAGATACGCCTGACGTCGCACTGCGGTTTACTTCCGCCAAGTGAATGATTTAGTCTTGCCGTTTTCCGAAAACCCTATGCTACGAACCTTCGGCCTTTTGCTTGTGCTGTTGTCACTCGTTGTCTCCTCCTTTGCCGCAAATGATCCAGCCGACCGTCTGTACCGCAACGGCAAAATATTTACCGCGGACGCTCGCAGCTCTATCGCCCAAGCCATCGCCATCCGCAAGGGACGCATTGTCTATGTCGGCAGCAATGAAGCAGCCGCTCCATTCATTGGTCCTTCCACGCAGGTAGTCGATCTGCACGGACGTTTTCTCATGCCGGGACTTATCGACGGACACATGCATCCTCTCGAGGCTGGGGAGAAGCTTCAGAAATGCAGCCTGAACTACGAATCCCTGACCGTGGCAGAGATGCAGCAACGAGTGCAAGCGTGCCTCGATCAAACGCGCAAGCAGGAACCCGACGGCTGGCTCGAAGTTGTTAGCTGGTTTCAGGAGAGCATGCGTCCGGCAGGGGTGAAAACCAGCCGCGCTGTCCTCGATGTGCTGAAAACATCGCGGCCCATCATCGTGCGTTCTTCGTTCGGACACACCGTGCTGGCAAACTCGCGCGCGCTCACACTGGCGAAAATTACCAAAGCCACCCCTGATCCTCTCGGCGGAAAAATCTGGCGGGAGGCCGACGGCGCTCCCAACGGAGTCCTGGAAGACGCCGCCAAAGAAGGATTTTCTGATCTCATTCCCAAGCCAACCGCGCAAGAAGAAGTCTCCGCGGCGCGCACGGCGCAGCAAGCTATCGCTAGTCAGGGCATCACTTCATTCCTCGATGCGGCTGCGCCCACCGAGAGCATGGCCTCCTTCACCACCTTACAGTCCGTCGGCGACCTCACAGTTCGCGCTCACTTTGCGCCAGTGATTGAACCCGAAGAGGCCACCAATCCTGAACACGCGGTTGCAAAAATCGTCGCCTATCGAAAACAGTATGACCAGGGCGCGCTTCAGGTGAAACCCGGAATCACCGTGCGCAACGCCAAACTTTTTCTGGATGGCGTCATCGCCGCGCCTGCGCTCACCGGAGCCATGCTCGACCCGTACCGCACGAATACCGGAACCGCGGAAGCTCCGCACTGGGTCGAAGGACAAAGTCGGGGACCCGCTGTTTATTTTCCGCTACAGCCGCTCGCTGAAATTCTAATGCGCCTAGGACGCGCAGGAATCGATCCTCACATGCACGCTGATGGAGATGCTGCAGTCCATGCCGGGCTCGATGCGGTTCAAGCTATGCGAAAGGAAATTGGCGCCGCCGACATTCGTCCTGCGATCGCCCACGATGAGATCGTCACCCCCGCCGATTTTCCGCGTTACAAAGATCTAGACGTGTCCCCTGTCCTGTCATTTCAATGGGAGAAACCCGCGGGCGACACACTCGGATTAACAAACTACTTCGGCCCAGAGCGCATGAAAATGATCGAGCCAGCCGGTCTGTTACAAGCCGCAGGCGCGCGCATCGTTTACGGCAGTGACTGGCCGGTCGACGCGCTGAATGAATGGTTCGCTCTGAAGGTCGGCGTGACCCGCACCAATGCCCCCGACGCCCCGCCCGAATACCACGGCAGACTGGAGGCGGATCCCGGTCTCTCCCGCGAAACCGTTCTCCGCGCCATCACCATCAACGCGGCCTACGAACTTCATCAGGACCATGTCACTGGTTCTCTGGAGGTGGGAAAATTCGCTGACCTGATTGTTCTCGATCGCGACCCGCTTACCGTCCCCGCGGAAGACATCGCCAACGTGAAGGTGCTCGAAACCGTTGTTGGCGGCGCCACCGTTTACACGTCACCCTAAAAGTAAAAAATAAATATTTGGATCGGCAAGTCGTCCACTCAAACCGCCCTTTGGCTTCACTGGCTTACCACTCTCTTTTATAGACACCTTGACTATCTACAATACAGTAGTGTAGATAGTCATAGTATGGGGAAACCTAGTGATCTTGTTCAAGGAATGCTCGACCTGCTGATCCTCAAGACCCTTTCGCTCGAACCCAAGCACGGTTGGGCAATCGCCAAGCGAATCCAACAAATCTCCGGTGATGTGCTCCAGGTGCAACAAGGGTCGCTCTATCCCGCTTTACATCGTCTCGAGCAGAAAGCGTGGATCAAGGCGAAATGGATGGAAAGTGATACAGGACGAAAAGCCAAGTATTACTCGCTGACTCCTGCAGGACGCGCGCAGCTTGAAAAAGAAACTGCAAATTGGAGTCGGCTCTCCGGAGCTATCAACCTCGTGATCGAATCGGCTTAGGAGTGAAACTTATGGTTTGGACCCAACGCTTTTGGCTTCGTCTACAAACTTTGTTCTCTCGCCGTCGAGCCACACAGCATTTGGATGACGAAATCCAATTTCATTTAGATCAGCAGACTGCCGAATATGTTGCGACGGGCATGGACCAAGAACAAGCTCACTATGCAGCCATGCGATCTTTTGGCAACAGCGCACTTCTGAAAGAGCGAACCATGGACACATGGGGATGGGGCACGCTGGATCAGTTAAAGCAAGATGTACGCTACGGATTTCGCGGAATGCGCCGCGACGCCCTTGCCACCACGTTTGCAATTCTCATTGCCGGTCTCGGCATCGGCGGCGCTTCGATGGTGTTCAGTGTTGTCAATGCGATGCTCCTGCGTCCATTGCCGTTCCGCGATCCGGGACGATTGGTATGGATCGCCAATGGGGAATGCTGCAGCACGCAGGCTGAACACTTTTCGGATTTGCAGCAACAGAATCAATCGTTCGGCGATCTGGCGGGCTGGTCCGCCTACTACCGTGCCGGAGACAGGCAATTAACGGGGGTTGGAGAGCCTGAGCGCCTTACCACCGTCCCAGTAACTGACAACTTCTTCACAACGCTGGGAGTGGAACCTGCAATCGGAAGATCGTTCACGAAAGAAGAAGGCCAGGGAAAGTTTGCCGCTCCGACTGTGATGTTATTGAGTAATAACTTCTGGCGGAAGCGATTTGCGTCCGATCCGAATATGGTCGGACAAACACTGACATTGGATAATCAGCCGGTCACAGTAGTCGGTGTGTTGCCACCCTCGTTTGATTTCGCGAGCATTTTTGCGCCAGGTACGCCGGTCGACATCTTTATTCCTTGGCCAGTAACCGACCCAGCGAAACCCGGCGGCAACACGATGGCGCTGGTAGGAAGGCTGAAGCCCGGAACAACTGTCGAAGGCGCGCAGGCTGAGTTCACGGTGTTGGCGAACCAACTGATGAGCCAACACCCGGAGCGGAACTCTCTCAGACCGAAGTTGGCTCCATTGGCACAGAGAGTGAGCGGACAAGTGCGTCCTGCGCTCATAGTACTGATCTGCGCCGTGGGTCTGGTGATGTTGATAGTCTGTGCGAACCTTTCGCATCTGCAAATGGCAAGAATGGGAGCGCGTCAAAAAGAAATGGCCATACGCGCGGCCTTAGGAGCCGGACGCTTCCGGCTGCTGCGGCAGTTGCTGACCGAGAGCATATTGCTTTCATGTTGTGGCGCTGCGCTGGGACTTCTTCTCGCTTTCGCCGGCACGCGCGGGCTTGCGCATCTTCATACGCTTGAACTTCCACTTCTCGAAAACGTGAGAGTTGATGGGAGTACGCTTGTCTTCGCCGCACTCGCTGCAATCTTCTCAGGTGTGCTCTTTGGCCTAGCGCCTGTATTGCAGGTACCAGCTTACAAGCTGCGTGAAGGGCTGCAAGATGCGGGACGCGAATCGAAGGGCAGCAGCCGGCATAGCTGGCTCCGCGATGGGTTGGTGGTTTCCGAGTTCGCGCTGGCCTGCGTGTTGCTGGTCGGCGCAGCACTGCTCATTCACAGCTTTCTGCGCGTGCTGGACGTCGACCTGGGATTTCAACCGGGACGCGCTGCTGCGTTGCGGATCGATCCAAGCTTTCAAATTTCAAGTCCCGCGCAACAGGACTCTTTCATCGATGACGCTTTGAATCGCGCACGGGCAGCGCCCGGCATATCATCAGCAGCGATCGCCGATGTTCTACCGCTCAAAGGTGACCGGGCTTGGCAGGTCTCTGGGAAAGGGCAGGTCTGGGACAAGAACAATCATCCTGAGGCATATGTTCGCGTTATAAGTGATGGCTACTTTAGGACTCTGGGAATTCCATTAAAGGAAGGACGAGAGTTTCTGGATAGTGATCGCGCGACGAGTGCGCCAGTGGTAGTGATAAATGAGACTTTGGCGCGGACTCTGTGGCCGGGGCAAAATCCCTTGGGGCAGATGATGACGCAGGATGGCGGGCGGAGAGTGGTCGGTGTGGTTGGCGATGTCCACCACGGAGGCCCCGAAATGACAGGCGGATCAGAGATGTATCTGCCCATGCGACAAACTGGGGACTACTCCGAAATGGAATTAATTGTGCGGACGACACTACCTCCCGAGAACCTGGCAGGCAGTATGCGAATTGCTCTGCGTCCAATTGATCCGAATTTGCCGGTGAGCGAATTTCAAACATTCGAGGATTTGGTCGATAAAGCAGTATCGCCGCGGCGATTTCTGGTCAGTGTATTGACAGGGTTTGCCATCTTCGCACTATTGCTTGCGTTGCTAGGCATCTACGCGCTGATTTCTTATTCGGTGAATCAACGGACTCGAGAGATTGGTATTCGCATGGCGCTCGGAGCGAGTAAGGGGCTCGTACAGCGAGAGGTCCTCACAAAAACCTTACGACTGGCTCTCACTGGTGTGGCAGCTGGAATCTTGGGTTCGATCGCATTGGCGAAGTGGATGGAATCCCTACTATTTGGCACAACGCCCACGGATCCTGTCGTCCTTACAGGAGTAGTTCTGCTTTTATGTGCAACGGCATTGGTAGCTGGCTATGTTCCAGCGAGACGGGCCTCTCGGATTGATCCAATGATTGCTTTAAGAGCTAACTAAGGCTGATAGAAGTAAGGCCGGAACACCGCACAATGCGATATTCCGGCCTAATAGAATAATAAAAAGTTAGACAGCAGCCTGCTCAGTCAAAACCTGCTCCCGCTTCCGCTCATCCTCTCGTGCCTCTTTGGGAGTATGCGGCAGCGCGATGTCCAAAACCTCACCTACAGCTTTGACGTAGTGCACGCTGATACCTTCCAACTGCTCTGGCGTCAGGTCTTCTTCGACGTTGGTCTTATTCTCCGCAGGGAGAATCACGTCGCGAACACCAGCGCGTTTTGCAGCCAGTACTTTTTCTTTCACGCCGCCGATCGGCAGAACGTTGCCGCTCAGCGTGATTTCTCCAGTCATCGCCAACAGTGGCTTCACTGGACGCCCGGTCAAGAGCGAAACCAGTGCGGTCACGATGGTGACGCCTGCGGACGGACCATCTTTCGGAATAGCTCCGGCTGGCACGTGAATGTGGATGTCATTCTTCGAGAAGAAGTCTTCATCAATGTTGAGCTGCGTTGCGTTGGAACGGACCCAACTGTGCGCGGCTTTCATCGATTCCCGCATGACATCCTGAATCTGTCCGGTGATGGTGAGGTCGCCCTTGCCCTTCATGATGTTGGCTTCGACAAAAAGAATGTCGCCGCCAGCAGGAGTCCAGGCCAGTCCCACGACCACGCCAGCGCGTTTTGTGCGCTCGGCAATTTCACCTTCGCTGCGTACTTTGTTTCCACCGAGAAACTCGAGTACGATTTCCGGCGTCACCGTCAGCTTTTCCGTCTTGCCTTCAGCGATCCGTCGCGCCTGCTTCCGGCAAATCGTTCCGATTAACCGCTCAAGATTACGCACGCCAGCTTCACGTGTGTAGTGACGCACGACATAGCTGACCGCTTCCTGCGGAAACTCAATCTGTTCCTTGGTGATTCCGTTTTCTTCGATCTGACGCGGAATCAGATATTGGAACGCGATGTGGACCTTTTCTTCTTCGGTATATCCCTGAAGCTCGATGATCTCCATGCGATCGCGGAGCGGTTCAGGAATCGGGTCGAGCATGTTCGCCGTGGTAATGAACATGACTTTCGAAAGATCAAACGTCACGTCCAGATAATTGTCACGGAACGTTGAATTCTGCTCAGGGTCTAACGCTTCCAGCAACGCTGAACCCGGATCGCCACGAAAATCTTTGCCGACCTTGTCGATCTCGTCGAGCATGAAAACCGGATCGTTAGTTTCCGCGCGGCGTATTCCCTGGATGATCTGTCCCGGCAATGCGCCGATGTAAGTCCGGCGATGGCCGCGAATTTCAGCTTCATCGTGCACGCCACCTAGAGACAGGCGGGTGAACTTGCGCCCCAAAGAACGAGCGATGGATTTACCGAGTGAAGTTTTACCAACGCCCGGAGGCCCGACGAAGCACAGAATCGGCCCCTTCATGTTGGGCTTCAACCGACGTACCGAAAGATAATCCAGAATGCGGTCTTTGACTTTTTTCAAGTCGTAGTGGTCCGCATCCAGAATCTCTTTGGCTTTGGGAATATCAACTTCCCCGCCGGAGCTCTTCGCCCACGGCAGCACTGCCAGCCACTCGATGTAATTCCGAGTGACTGAATAATCAGCCGCCATCGGAGACATGCGTGAGAGGCGGTTGAGTTCTTTCATAGCCTCTTTCTTCACATCTTCCGGCATGCCGGCGTCTTCGATTTTCTTTTTTAGTTCTTCAGTATCACGAGCGCCTTCATCCTGCTCACCCAATTCTTTCTGGATGGCTTTCATCTGCTCGCGCAGATAGTACTCACGCTGTGTCTGCTGAACTTTGTCCTGCACTTCGGACTGGATCTTGTTGCGCAACTGCTGAACTTCCAGTTCGCGCGCCAGGTGATGATTAATTTTTTCCAGACGAATGCGGACGTCGGTAGTTTCGAGAGTGTCCTGTTTGTCCGGCGTAGATAACGACGGCAGCGAGGACGCGATGAAATCAACCAACCGGCCAGCTTCATCAATGTTCATGGCAACCGTTGAGAGCTCATCCGACAAAGTCGGGGAACCGGCCACGATCTGCTGGAACAGGGTCAGCACATTCCGCTGCAAAGCCTCAAGCTCCGGGCTAGGCGGCGGAAAAGCTTCAGGAACTGGATCTACCCGCGCCTGCATATAAGGAGCAAGCTGGGCAAATTCGACCAGACGCACACGCTCCAGGCCTTCGGCGAAGACGAAAAGGCTCTGGTTGGGCATCTTGACGACTTTATGGACAACAGCCAGCGTACCGACCGTATAAAGGTCGCTGGGCTGGGGGGCGTCAACGCGCGCTTCGCGCTGGGCCACGACTACTATGGTTTTGTCTTCACCGAGGGAGTTAATCAGCTGAACCGAGCTTTCCCGGCCGACAGTAAGCGGCAAAACCGCGTGCGGAAATAGGACCGTGTCCCGCACCGGCAGGATGGGAAGTGGTTGCTGTAGATTGACTTCCGAAGGTGATGGCGTGCGATCAGAGAACGTTTCTTGTGCCATATTTTTACCTTGAGTGTATCTCGCTCAAGTTTTGATGCCGCAGGTACCCATCTGGATGCAGACTGCTTCGACTCAGGATTCTACCCCTCGGACAGCGTGTTTGCACTAAACCAAGGTTCCGCAACCCTATGGGCCACATGTACCCTCAAGTTTTGGGGAAAACCGCCGTCCCTCCCCTATATAACTTCAGGCTGCCGGATAAATTCCCAACACTTTCACTAAATCAGCCACCTCACCCAAGTGGTTTAGGGCGTTGCGCGCCACGGCATCGTCCCCACGCAGAAAATCCGCGTAAAAAACGTACTCCCACGGGCGGCCACGCATGGGACGGGACTCAATCTTGCTCAGGCTGATGTCACGAAGGGCGAAAACGCTCAGGGCCTTGTATAACGCCCCCGGGACGTTTTTCAAGCGAAAAGCAATGGAAGTTTTGTTGGCCCCAGCCAACACACTTCTTTTGCGGCGGACGAGGAAAAAGCGGGTGAAATTCTTCTTATCGTCCTCGATCCCGGCGGCCAGGATTTTTCCTTTATAGACGACCGCCGCTTGTTTGCCGGCAATACCAGCTGAATCGGCGACACGGTTTTCCGTTACATGCTTAACGCTGCCGGCAGTGTCGTAGAACTGCACAGCTTCAATATTAGGGTGCCGCCGGAAAAAATCGCGGCATTGGTCCAGCGCCACAGGATGCGAGTACGCTTTCCTCACATCGCGCAGTTTCACTCCAGGCGCAGCAATCAAGTTGTGCACGATGCGCAGGCGAAACTCTTTCTGGATAAAAACATTGTGGGCCAGCAACAGGTCGAAGTGTTCTGTGACCGATCCGGCCAAAGAATTTTCAATGGGGATGACTGCGATGTTGACCGATCCGCCGGCAAGCCGCTCAAACACCTCTCTTGACCGGGCACACGGAACAATCGTGCATCCCGGCACCATACGCCGCGCCGCTTCATGACTAAACGCGCCTAATTCTCCTTGAATCGCAACTTTCATCCCAGCAAGTTAGCTGGCCTGAGCGGTGGAAAGCAAATCCTTTTGCAGGACTAAGGCGTCAACGCCGTTCGAGTAGTAACGAGGGATGGTTTTTACCGTGAAATAACCGTGTTGCTTGTAAAAAATCAGAGCCGACTGATTGTCTACCGCGGTTTCCAGCGAAACAGCGTGGCAGTTCAGCTTGCGCAGACGTCCCTCCGCTGCCTCCATGAGGAGCGAGCCAACACCCAGCCGCCGGACATCCTTCACGACATCGATGGTAATCACATGGCCGACTCCTTTGCGGCGGATGGTTGCCACCAAAAACCCTACGATTTTTGACTCGGAGTCCGTGACTACGATCGTGAATGCTCCGCGCATAGACATATACGTGGCCAGTTCTCGCTGGGAGTAGGCGATACCGGGGACGAAGCATTGCTGGTCGATTCGCCAGAGGGTTTCGAAGTCGCGGGAATCAGCGTCGCGGAGAGTGAATTCCACGAGATCATTTTAGCCGGGAAGCAGACTGAATATGGCTGGCAAACTGCACAATGGATTGGGCATTATGCAATACGTGCTTTAGCCTCTTGCCCGCATACCACCCTCGGACGTACTATCGCATCAGAGGCTAGCGTGGGACACGTAGTCCTCATTTCCGGAATTATCGCGGTCGCGGCGCTGCTCCTCTGGTACGTCGGGTTCACTCAATACAATCGTCGTAAAGGGATTAAGGCCCTGAATTGGGTGGAAACTGCATGTGTTGGAGAGGGTCGGGTCGTAGACTCGCGCTGGCTTGGCACAAGCCGAGTGAAGGCACAGCTACGTTTCACCCGCCACCCGATCGAAGATGCCTCGGTAACAGTCCGATTGCGCCCTCGTCCTTTGCCTGTTCATTGGGCTTTGAGCCTGTGGCGCGGGCAGAAAGAAACTCTTACCTTCGAAGCCGATCTGGACCACATACCAGCGTTCAATCTGGAAGTCATGCGGCATCGCTGGTTCACTCACAATAGCCCGCCGAGCGACGAAACCGGGTCTCATAAGTGGATCATTTCGCGGCCGGGCCCTGTGGTCCTTACCACACGCACTCACTGGAATCAGGAGCTTACTCCTGTGGTCAATACGCTAATGACCTCACGCGGGCACAACCTCATCAGCGTGCGCTTTCGTTCGAAATCTCCTCACTTAACTGCTACGGTTGCTCTCAATTCACTTTCTGATCCGCAAGCTGGCGCCGGATTTCTGGATGTTGTCCGGGAATTAGCTGCTGGAGCATCAACACCCCAGTCTTAAGATTTTTTCGGCTCCGCCACGAATTTATATCCCACTCCCCGAACCGTTAGCAGATGTTCCGGTTTTGCGGGATCTTCTTCGATATAGCGTCGCAAACGCACAATGAAGTTGTCGATGGCGCGTGTGTCGGTGTCTTCGTGCAAACCCCATACCTCTTCGAGAATCGACTTGCGGGAAACTACCTGCGTGTTGTTGCGGATCAGATGACGCATTAACTCTGCTTCCATTAATGTGAGTTGGATAACGTTGCCCTTTACGCGCAGTTCGAGTTTGCCAAAGTCGATCGTTCGTCCATGGAAGGAAAACACTTCGTACTCCGGGCCTCCAGCCTTCTTAGCTGGAGGTCCGGCAACACTCGTTTTCATCCATTCCGAACGACGCAGCAAGCCCTGCAGGCGAGCCAAAAGAATCGCTAACTCGAATGGTTTCGGGAGATAGTCATCCGCACCTGAAGCAAAACCTTTCAGGACATCTTCGGGGCGGCCCCTAGCTGTGAGCATGAGCACTGGGACGAAGTTTCTAGCAGCGCGGAGTTCCGAAGCTACAGTGAAGCCGTCTTTGCCGGGTAGCATTACGTCGAGTACGACTGCGTCGAAATCTTGCTTTTTGTCGAGTAGAGAGGTTAAGGCCGATTCGCCGTCTCCCACGACTTTGACAGTGTGCCCCTCGGCCTCGAGGTTGTAGCGGAGGCCATTGGCTAAGTGTGCTTCATCTTCGACGATCAGTACTCGGCTCAAGCTTGATGTACCTCAGCACAGCTCTTACCCGTGTGGAGGCGGGGCTTGCCCCGCGAGTGGCGGTTTGTTTTCTCAGATCAACAAAACACAAAAACACAACACGCGGGGCAAGCCCCGCCTCCACACGTTCACTGCTGAATCCATCTCATGCAAGGCTGCGTGGCAGCTCTATCACCACAGTCGTTCCCTGCCCTTCGCCTGCGCTCTGCGCGAACACACGTCCGCCATGCTTATTGGTGATAGCACGAACGATAAACAGTCCGAGCCCAGTTCCCTTCACCCCTCGCAACTGCAAGGTACGAACTCGATAGAAACGGCGGAAAACCCGTTTTAGTTCTTGTGCCGGGATACCTGCGCCATGGTCTTGCACGCTAAGTGCAATGTGCTTTTCATCCGGGGCCGAAAGACGAACGGCTACATCCACCCCATTGGTTGAATACTTAACCGCATTATCGAGCACGTTAGAAACGGCGGTATGCAGTTCTTCGGCATCGCCCTTTACGACTGGCCTGACTCCATTGCTTGACGATTCAAAGCGCAATGCGCCTGGTTGCAAGTGATACCGGTTCCGCGCAACTTCTATGCACTCTTGCACTAGCGCCCCAAAATCTAATTCGGTGTATTGGCGCTGACGTTTGTGGCCGGCCTCTCCCGCTTTCAGGACCTGCTCTACCGTGCCCAGCAAGCGGTCAGCATCATCCAGCATCAGCTTGTAGAATTCGCGGCGCTGCACTTCGTCAACGTCTCGGCGTTCCAAAGTTTGAAGGTAAAGGCGAATGGAGGCGATCGGAGTTTTCAATTCATGCGTGACGGCATTGATAAAACTGTCGTGTTGCTCGTTAATACGGATTTCACGGACCAGAAAGCTCGTATTCAGGATGATGCCTGCAACAATCGCTCCGAAGAAAATGATACCGAAGACTACTTTCAGGTCGTAGCGCCAATTGAGAATGATCCAGCCGCTTCCCACAGCCAGGGCTAGTCCAGTAAGACAGACTCCCAGGATCATGAAAAATACAGCCGATTTGCGGCGCGCGATGCGCATGTGGGGATTTTACCGCGTATCGACAGCTTCTCTAAATACGCTTCCTCCGCGCTCTCTGCGGCAGTTCTCAGCGATCTCTGCGTTTTAAGATTTTCGAGTTGACGCATAAAATCTTAAAACGCAGAGGTCACAGAGACTACGCAGAGATCGCAGAGAAAGACAATTATGAAATCGTACAAGATTATTGGCATCGGTGAAGTTCTCTGGGACATACTGCCCGGCGGCAAGCAATTGGGTGGCGCGCCCGGAAACTTTGCCTATATGACATCCATGCTCGGGGATGATGCAACAGTCGCCAGCCGGATTGGCAATGATTCTCTAGGCCAGGAAACCGCGTCCAAAATGAAAAGCGTTGGCCTGAACACAGAGTTTCTACAAATTGACCATACGCATCCAACCGGAACGGCGGTAGTACAGGTCGATGCAGATGGACAGCCGAAGTTCACAATTACGCCCGAAGTTGCCTGGGATTTTCTGGAGTGGACTCCGGTCTGGAACACGCTCGCACAGCAGGCAGATGTGATTTGCTTTGGAACGCTGGCACAAAGAAACGCTCAATCGCGAAAGACGATTCAGCAGTTCCTGCAAGCGGCACGTACTTCCACGTTGCGTATTTTTGATGTGAACCTGCGGCAGAAATTTTTCTCGGCAGAATTGCTGCGCGATTCATTTCACAACGTGCAGGTAGTGAAACTGAATCATGAAGAACTTCCGGTTGTAACACAGCTGCTAGGCTTTCCCTTTGTGAACGAGGAGAAAGCTGCACGCCAGTTGCTGGATGCTTACGGGCTTCAATTGGTTTGTGTCACGCGCGGGGGAAACGGGAGTCAATTAGTTACGCCTTCTGCATGTTCAAGCCACGAAAGCTTCCCTACCAAGGTTGCGGATACTGTGGGCGCAGGAGATGCCTTCACTGCGTGCTTAGCCCATCATTTCTTGCGAGGAACAGCATTGGATCGAATCAATGAATCGGCAAATCGTTTTGCAGCTTGGGTAGCAAGCCAGCCCGGGGCGACACCTCTACGCGATGAGGCAGTATTAAAAGAAGTTTTGGCGGATTAAGCCCTCAGGCGCTAAAGCGCGTTTAGTGCAAAAAAGAAAGGCACGAGTTCAACTCGTGCCTTTCCCTTGAAAATCTACTTTGAAGATTAGTCAGCCATCGCAACCGGCTCAACCACTTCGGCATTAGCCAAACTGCTTGTCAAAGGGGGTTTCGCTGGAAGACTATCCAGCTTAACTTTGTAAATGTGGCGGGCCAGACCCAGCTTTTTCAGCGCCCAGATGCCATACCAGTTCAAATCCACTTCGTACCATGCAATGCCGTGCCGCGCAGAAACCGGATGTGCGTGATGATTGTTGTGCCAGCCTTCGCCGAAACTAACCAGCGCCACCCACCAGCTGTTGGTGGAAAGATCGGTAGTGGCAAAGCGGCGTGTTCCCCAGCTGTGTGTGGCAGAATTCACCAGCCATGTAAAGTGCAGGCCGAGGACTGTGCGTAGGAATATTCCCCACATCAAAAACGGTAGACCGCCGGTGGCATACAGAATCACCGCCAGCACGATCATGGGAACATAGTGAAATTTGGTAATCCAAACGTGAAATTTGTCTTTCGCTAGATCTGGGACATAACGGGCGAGAGTTGTCGTGTCATGGTGCATCGACTTGCCCATCAGGATCCAGCCCATGTGCGCCCACCATTTGCCGTCGATGGGAGAATGCGGATCGCCATTCTCGTCCGAATATTGATGATGAATGCGGTGTGTGGCCACCCAGAAAATCGGGCCGCCTTCCAGCGCCAGAGTGGCGCAGACCGTCATAAAATATTCCACCCACTTGGGAGTCTTGTAGCCGCGATGCGTCAGCAGGCGGTGGTAAGCCATGCCGATGCCCATACCTCCCGACAACCACCACAGAAACATGGAAACGAACAGCGCTTTCCAGGTAAAGAAAAAGATAGCAGCGATCGCGCCGACGTGAAACGCGGCCATAAAGCCCGCAGTGACCCAATTAATTTCGCCATCCGCGGCGGCTTTACGATTTAGTTGTTCGAGTTCCATTGGCTGGGTTCCCCGTGCTCAAAACTAAGCACAATTTAAAATTATCAGCGTGGCATTGGCATGACTGTAATAGTTATGTAATAGGCGTTATTACGACGGTAACTAACGACAGTTGTGGGAATGCTTCCCGTGGTGAGACGAATGGCTTACGCGACGGCTGCACCTTTCACTTCAACACCAGCCCATTTCTCCAGAAGTGTAATGATGGCAGCATAATCAAGGTCACCGTTACCGTCTTCAACGGCAACGTCATAAATTTCTTCCACGATCTCCAGAGCTGGCAGTTTTACGCGGGATTCCTTTGCCGCTTCGAGCATGAGCTTTATGTCTTTATGCATTAACTTCATGGGAAAGTTGGGAGTAAAGTCACGCTTGAGGACAAACGGGGCCTTGTAGTCCACAACGCCGGAACGAATCATCGATGCCTGAATTAAAGGAAGCAAAGTTTGCGCATCGACTCCGAGTTTGGCAGCGAGAGTCAATCCTTCAGCGAATCCTTCATAGATAAGAGCGATTTGTAAATTCATGGCGATCTTCGCCGTCTGGCCTTTACCAGTTTCGCCTACGCGGAAAAACACTTTGCCCATCGCCGCATAAAGAGGTTTCAGTTTCTCGATCGTTGCTTCGGCTCCGCCTACGATGAAGATTAGGGTGCCGCCATCGGCGCCCGCCTTCGAACCTGTGACCGGATTGTCAACATAGTCTGCGCCGCGCGCCCGTACACGTTCTGCAAATTTCAAGGTAGCTGCGGGAGAGATCGTGCTGGAATCAGCCACTATCATGCCCGGCGTCAATGATTGCTCCACACCATCTTTGCCGAAGAGCACAGTTTCAACCGCCGCAGTGTCGGACACGCACATCCAAACGACTTCTGCTCCCTTAGCAGCATCAGCCGGTGTGGCTGCCGTGCGCGCGCCTTCAATAGTTTTTCCAGGAGTACGATTCCAGACAGAGACCTCGTGTCCGGCCTTTACCAGATTTGTGGCCATCCCTGTTCCCATAATTCCCAATCCCAGAAACGCTACCCGCATGTGGACTCTCCGATCTAAATATACGAACCAAATTGATTAGAACTTACCCGGCAACTATGGGTCAAGAATACGGCAAATGTTTTAGAATGTTTTTAGAACCCTGGGTGGAACTGTGCGAGCCTCGGGGTTCAACGGTTTCATGTTAAGAAACACTCTTAAGAATCCCGCATTACGCAAGCGTGCCAAGAATTTCAGCCACCTGGTGCGCGACTCGGCAGTCACTCCCCGGACCGGGCAAACTCACAAACCAAAATTTGTCACCAATGGTGAGCTTGGGCTGACGTTTATTGGCCATGCCAGCTTCTTCTCGCAGATGGCTGGGCAGAATATAGTCATCGACCCTAATTTTGCGAAATGGCTTTTTGTACTAAAGCGGCTGCGGAAGCCGGGCCTGCGCATGCGCGATCTGCCCCCCATTGATATCGTGTTGGTGACCCACGCGCACTTCGACCATCTTCACCGTCCGACATTGCGCTCGTTGGTTTGGCAAAACCGGCTGCGGCGGAAAAAGCCTCCTATTATTGTGGTGCCGCGGGATGTTTTTGACCTCGTTTCCGACCTGGGCTTTGAAGACGTGGTGGAACTCGATTGGTGGAACAGTTATCGCCATCATGATTTGACCATCACGCATGTTCCTTCCAAACATTGGGGCGCACGGATTTTGAAAGATTCGCATCGCGGATACGGTGGTTTTGTATTACGTGGTGGGAAGCATTCGATGTATCACGCTGGTGATACTGCTTACTTTGATGGATTCCGGGAAATCGGAGAACGGCTTTCGCCCGAGTTAGCCTTACTGCCGATTGGCGCTTACAACCCACCCTCGTTTCGCAATGTACACACCAGTCCCGGAGATGCCACCCGCGCATTCCTAGATTTGCAAGCAAAATGGATGATACCTATGCATTACGGGACTTTTCGCCTCTCGCATGAACCGATGGATGAGCCGTTATTGCTATTGAAACAGGAAGCGCTGGATGCAGGAATCGAAAAGAAAGTCGTGGTAATGGAAGAAGGCGTGACCCGGTTCTTCTAGTAGGGCGGACACTCCTGTCCGCCTCAGCGTAAAGCGTAAGTTACCTCGCGGGATCCAAACAACCAGCATCCGATCCGCCACCGGCAGGCGGACAAGGGTGTACGTCCTACACTGCTAAGAGTATTCGGATATCTCTCACGTTGTTTCCAGTCGGGCCGGTAACAATCGCATCGCCCAAAGATTGGAACAGTGGGTAAGCATTGAACTTAGCTAACGCACTCTGGATGTTGAGTTCTTTTTCCTGCGCACGATTTACGGTCGTGCCATCCACAATGGCTCCTGCTGCCGGACTGTTGCCATCGATTCCGTCTGTCCCTGCGCTTAGGACTGTAACGTTTTGATTTTTGATTTTTTCTGCACATGCGAGTGCAAACTGTTGGTTCCGTCCGCCTACTCCGCCGTGGCAGACTTTGACTGTCAATTCCCCTCCGGAGATCAAACAAACTCTTTCTGATTTTTTTCGCAGCTCCTGCACACGATTCAAAAGGTAGTCGGCTGCGGGCGCATAATCCCAATCATCGCAACTGTTGTCTAGTTCAACCACAAATCCTTCGCGTTTGGCTGCCTCTGCAACCGCGTCGGTCGCTGTTTTGTTAGAGAGAATCGTCCACCACCGCGCATTGTGAAACGCTGGGTCGTCTGACTTGGGAGTTTCCTCGAGGGCGTGTCGTTGAAATAGTTCGCCCACGGAGGCCGGAAACTGTTCCAGCAACCCATATTTTGTGGCAATAGCGTAACAATCTTCGGCGGTCGTCGAGTCGGACATTGTTGGGCCCGAAGCTAGCGCATCCGGAGTATTGTCGGGAACATCTGAGACCAACAACGACACCTGTCGTGCGGGCGAGGCCGCCAACGCCAGCCGTCCACCTTTGATCGCCGACAGATGTTTGCGAATGGCATTGATTTCTCTTATTGGAGCGCCGGAGTGGACCAATACACGATAAGTGGCGATTAGATCTTCCAGAGTGATTTCATCGTCGATCGGCTTCTCTGCCATTGACGAACCGCCGCCACTCATCAAAAAAATTACCAATGAGGCCGCATTCTGTGCAGTCAGAGATTTGAGCATGGCCTCCGCGGCGCGAACGGAATCCGCGTTAGGAGTTGGGTGCCCGCTTTGAAAATACCGGAAACCACGCAACTGTGAGGCTGGCTGCGTTGAACTGGCGATAATGCCTTCAAAACGGCTTCCGGCACGATGCTCCAGAGCCTCCACCAGAGTGTGCGCCGCTTTACCGATGGAAACGACAAATACGCGGCCATAGGAGTTCAGGTCGTAGAGATCTTCTCCGACACGCATCACACCGCGTTCGCATTCGATATGACGCGCGAATGCTTTCTCCACACTCGACTGCTCGAGCACATGCTGAAACCATTGGCGGAGTAGCGACCGCATACTAGCGGCATGCTGCGCAGAATCGGCGGACCGTGGCATGGCATCGATTATAGGAGTGACAGGGCATCCTCTGGTTGATGATTCGGGCTACAATTTAGCGGGGCTTCCATGGGCAACACAAAAATCTGGGGCATCGTGACAATAGTTCTATTCGCAGGAGTCATCGGTGTTTTCGCTTTTCGTCATTCTGAAACGATGACGGAGAAGAAGCCGCATTCAGCCACATTGCATTGGGAGGCCTCGCCCAAAGCCACGAGCTATAACATTTACCGCAGGACCGAAAACACTGCATTTACCAAAATCGGAAGTTCGCAAACTCCCACCTATGTAGACAGCCCCTTGCCCGGCGGAACAGTTTTTTACTATGGCGTGACGACTGTCATAGCTGGCGGCGAAGAAAGCAACTTTTCGACTATCATCCGCGTGGAAGTTCCCAAGGATTAATCTTCCAGTTGCTTTTTAATCCAGAGCTCGAGCGAGCTTCGCATCTCCTGCAATTTTCCTTCGAAAAAATGGTCGGCGTTTTCGATGATCTTCAACTCTCGTGGCTGGGGGAGAGATTTGATGACGCGCTCTAATTCCTGACGCGGTGCGTATTGATCTTGAGAGCCACTGATAAACAACTTTGGTTTCGAACAATGATGCAAAAATTCGAAGTTGTAGCGCCGATCATCGATTGGAGAAACAGGCAGGCCGAGACCGATTAGAGTTTTTACCCGCGCATCCGGGCATGCCACCTCCATCCCTACGACTGAGCCAAAAGAAAATCCGGCAAAGAACATGGGTAAATGAAATTCATTGTCCAACCAATCAAGGGCGGTGCGGACATCGTCCAGTTCTCCGCGCCCGTGGTCATGTTCTCCCTGACTTAATCCTGCCCCGCGAAAATTGAAGCGCAACACTGGGAAACCAAAATGATTCAGCGCCTTCATGGTGTGGAATACAACCTTATTATGAAGAGTCCCGCCATAGACCGGATGGGGATGGCAAACCAGTGCGGCATATTTCGCGTCGCTGGCGCCCTCATTTAATACGGCTTCGAGGCGGCCTACCGGGCCATTCAAAAAAAGAGAACGGATTGCATTTGCAGCCATTTGTTATTTCAGAATAACAAGATGCCATCGATCAGTGAATCTGCCTTATCCAAAGCATGAATTCGCCACTTCGTGAAAGGCTGGGTTATGCTCAAAGAGCATGAACGTCGCCGCATTCACTCGCGCCTTAGTTGATATTGAATCGATCACCGGAAATGAAGCTCAGGTTGGGAATTACCTATGTCAGGAACTGATTGGCTTGGGATATGAGGCGCAGAAAATCCCCGTCGAGCTTGAGCGGCGCAACGTATTGGCCACTTCTCCCGGCCATCCGAATCCGGAAATAGTCTTCTCCACGCACATGGATACCGTGCCTCCTTTTATTCCTTCCTGGGAGGATGAAGCAAATATCTACGGCCGTGGGTCATGCGATGCCAAGGGAATCATTGCCGCACAGGTCGGAGCTGCGGAGCGGCTTCGCAAAGAAGGAATTCATGTTGGCCTTCTCTTTCTAGTGGGAGAAGAACGTGACAGCCTGGGCGCCAAGGTTGCCAATGAAAAACCAATCGGGTGCAAATACCTGATCAATGGCGAGCCTACCGAAAATAAAATTGCCCTTGCCTCCAAAGGAGCTTTACGCGCCGAAGTAACGGCTCGTGGCAAGATGGCGCATTCGGCTTATCCAGAACTCGGAGAATCGGCAATTGAAAAATTGGTGGAGGCTTTGCATCGGGTGCTGGCCATGGAGTTGCCAGTAAACCCAGAGGTGGGACCATCTACTGTGAATATTGGAATCATTGAAGGCGGACGCGCGCCTAACGTCATTCCAGATAAGGCCCGCGCTCAACTCCTGTTCAGGCTGGTGGGTCCAGCAGAAAAATTACGGGAGAAAATACGCCAAACCATTGGCGATTTGGCGCGAGTTGATTTCACCTTAGAAATTCCCTTCGTCCAATTGAAAACCTTTGAGGGATTGCCAACCATGGTAGCGGCTTTTACCACTGACATTCCCGCTCTCAGCAATTGGGGACAACCGCTGCTGGTGGGGCCGGGATCAATTCACGTAGCCCATACAGAAGCGGAATACATTGAGAAAAAACAACTGAATGAGGCTGTGGATTTGTATTGTTCGATTGCGAAAAAATTAGTGACGTAACGGCTACCACCCTTATGATTCGCGTGGCGTAGCTCGAATCCGTTGCAAAATTGCATCCAACCCGCCGGAAATGTTTGCCAATAATCCACGTTCAACCATGTGTTTGAGAAATTGTTCGTTTATGCCGCCCGCAGTGGTGTGTTGTTTGGCCAGTGACTCAAAAGATTGATCTTCCGCATCGACCGCAGTACTCGCCAATCCGTAAAACATTCGTGCAACGTAATCGCGGGCTTCTGCTTCCGGGATGTTATTTCGAATCAACCAGGATGCTATCCCGTCGAAGAACGTGTAAGTAAATGCCATGGTTGCCGTAGTAGCGCAAATCGCCTCGAATTTGTCCTCAGACTCAATTTCAAAAACAGTTCCGACAGCGGCAAACAGATCGTTGACGAAGGGGTCGGATGGATAGATTGCCGTTGGCCCAATTCGTTTAGCGGTAGATGGCAGTGGCACAGCTCTGTTCACACGAGTCGCGGGCGCAACCAGTTGCGACACGCTTTGCAAAGAAAGCCCAGACACCAGGCTGATTACGCGGTGATCGGAGCGGAAGCGCAGTTCGGAAAGAACGCCTCGCACGATTAGAGGCCTCACAGCAATAACGACCGCCTCGCAGGACTCCAGAACATCCTGATTAGACGCAGCGACAGATACGTTAGAAAAACAATGGGCAAGGTCCGTAGAAATCGCGCGGTTACGTGGAGACAACCGGATAGAGTAATGGGCATCAGATGAACTCAGCCCTGTGACCATCGCCGACGTTATTTCGCCCGTTCCAATAAATCCTAGTGTCATAAGTTTTTTGACAGAGTTTCTCCGCTCTAAACAATACACAATTCCTCCCCGGACACGATTGGCTGGTGTGACTTGACTGGAGAGGTTTTGAATCTTCTCAATTCTGTCACCCGACCGGAGCAGATCATCGCGATAGCGATGATCTGCGGAGTGGAGGGACCTTGTGTTTGATGGGAGGGTGGCCCACTCAAGCCCGGTTTTGCCTTGCGTGGGGATGTTCACACGCAAGATGGCCGACCCTACTCATATCATTGGGTGATGTGAGTTCGAAAATTTTATTTCTCCATGTAGTCCGTTTGGAATTTCCCGCTACCGCTCAGCTGAACCACAACAGTGCCCTCCTTCGCTGCAACAAAATGAGGAATGCCGGCCGGAATGACGATGAAACTACCCGCCGGGTAGCTCTTTAGCTTGGTTGCGTCGAATTTCGTCCCCTCGCCCAAATACCAAGTGCCTTCGATGACTGTAACCACTTCGTCTTGCGGGTGCGTGTGCGCGAGGACACGCGCACCGCTGGGTATTTTCACTCGATCAATCCAAGTGCCGCCTTCGCTGGAGTCGCCGAGCAGATGCGCTCGCTGTCTGCCATCGTTGTAATAAGGAGGCGTAAACCACCGTACTTTGTCCGGGGTTATCCCGACAATCTCCTTCTTGCTCTGTTCCGCATAGCTCGTTGCCCACGCGACTGCCGCAATGATTGCGACCAGGGCGGTAGCTGCAGAAAGGATCTTCTTCATCTTTACTCCTGTCCCTCAGCGCAAATCGTACTGCTGAGACACTTTGACAAAAAATTTACATAGCTGTGCCGTTTCAACGAATCTTATCCGCAAGCTACGAATCTACAGGTGTCAAACGCTGGAGTACATGTGTGATTGCCGGGACGACTCCCGGCACAGTACTCCTCAAATTTAGAAAAAAAGGGAAAGGCATGTCTGTAAGCAAAATTGCAAGCTCTGTCCTCGCGTCTGTTCTCACGTTATTCTTCACCGGCTGTGGTGGAGGCATCACGACCTCCAACTCGCGCTTTGCTTTCGTTGCCAATTCGATTTCCAATAGCATTTCCACCTTTGCCGTCGATCCCCAAACCGGCCAGCTAACTCCCAAAAACACAGTGACCACCGGAGGCGCAAATGCCCGCGTCATCACCGTAGATCCCTCCGGGCACTTCGTCTACGTCTCAAACAGCGACTCCAACAACATTTCCGTATTTGCCATTGATGCCAATGCCGCCAGTTTGCGCATGGTAGGCCAGCCTGTTCCCGCCAGCGGCCCAGGATTCATCACCGTCGGTCCCACGCAAAACATTCTTTATGTTGTGAACCCACAGGCCAACAACATCACAGGATTCACCATCAACACGAACACCGGCACCCTAACTCCACTTACGGGCACGGTGCCGACCGACTCCTCCCCAGTCGCGCTCAGTTTTCACCCTTCGGGACATTTCGCTTATGTCGCCAACTTCGTTTCTGGCGACATCACCGTCTACCGCGTCGACAATTCCGGAGCGTTAGGATTGCTAGGCGCAGTTCCGGCAGGCGTCAATCCAGCGTCGATCGCTATTCATCCTTCGGGAAAATTTGCCTATGTAACAAACTTGGCCGCGAATAACGTCACCATCTTCTCCATCGATCAGGTAAGCGGAGGATTGACCCCGCTTCCCCAACCGGTGGCCACTGGCGAAGGTCCCAACTCCTTGACCCTGGACCCGCAAGGCCGATTCGCCTACGTCACCAATGCCATCGGCAGCACGATAAGTACTTTTACTGTCGATGTAACCACCGGCGAACTGACTCCCAAGGCAACAGTGTCGGCTGGCACGATTCCTGTATCTCTCACCGTTGACGCGTCAGGCCGATTTGCCTATGTCGCCAACCTAGCCTCAAACAACGTCACACTGTTTGCCGTCGATTCAACCACTGGAGCTTTGACCGCGGTCGGCCCACCAATAACCGTCGGAACCGGCCCAACATCGGTGGTGCTCAGTAAATGACCGGAGATCAATCGCGATACAGACGGGTGGCCCCATTCAAGCCAAAATCCGACTTGAATACGTCACGTAGTTCTTCGCCCAAAGATGAAGTCACCGGATTCACTGCAACCCAATCTTTTTTTTGAGAATCGGTTCTATCGCACTTAAACCAAGTTCAGTTGTAAGAAAACGCGCACGATCACTGATCGCTGCAATATCAAGTACATCATGCCCGGTTTCATACCAGTTGAGCTGTTTAGGATTGCTAGCGGCGTCGAAGAATTCTTGGGCTTGTTCATCTTCCACACCAGGATCGAGGTGGGCAGACTGAAAGAGCAGACTTGTAGATTTTAACGAACCCACGTAATGGATCGCGTCCAGCGGTTCGATCATTTGCAGTGACTCATTCAACTTAGTTCCTAGGCGTTCGCGTATCTTGGCAGCAAATGGGATTTGAGCGGTACGAAGCTGAACGCTCATACCGGGAAGACCCACTTCGAAAACCGCAGCATGGAATCGCCGTCTACCGCGGCAGCATCCACTCCCATCAGAGCTCCGTAGCTATGACCGACAAAGCCTAGTTTTTTGGGATCAATGTCTTTACGAGCCAATAAGAAATCGACTCCACGACGGATGCTCGTTACACTCTGAATCATTGCGTCCGGCCACGTTTTTTCTGAAGCATCCCAGTCAGGGACGGTAGGATTAATTAACAATGACACGGCCCCAACTTGTGCCATCAGTATTGCGTCAGGCAGCTGCATGAAGTAGCCACTTGAGTGCATCCACACGATTGCGCCAGATTTGTTTTCCAATGGCCATGGTGTTACGAGCAGGCAGCCCGCACGCTCTCCGGGTGTTACCAGAAAACTTAAGAGTGACACTCGAACACCATTTCTTACAGCTACTTCATGCTCCTGGACATCGAGCGATAACGTTTTGTCGTAGTTAAAAGAAGGAGAATCCTTCGCATACAGTCCAACCGTTAGCAGAACACAAAACAACAACCCAATCAGCTTCATACGTATCCTCTTAGTGGATTATGGATATGTTAAATCTCCCAACTCTCCGTCATGCCTGCTGATCCAACCCTAGCGTCCGTTGCGTAAATTCTCAAAGACATATTGCAGTCCCATAGGACCTCTGCTATATATGGGTATCCAATAGGAGATGCATGGCAGATAAAACTGAAGTCTGGCTGGGCACGTTGTCACTGATGGTCCTGAAAACATTGGCGACAATGGGGCCGCAGCATGGGTATGGACTTGCGAGACGCATCGAGCAAACTAGTGGCGAACGCCTGTCCCTTAATTACGGCACGCTGTATCCCGCTTTACTCAAACTAGAACAGGAAGGCGCCATCACTTCCGAATGGGGTGTTTCCGATAACAATCGCAAAGCCAAGTTTTATAGCCTGACCAGAACTGGGCGCAGGCAACTCGAACGCCAGACACGCGACTGGCAAGAAACGACGGCAATCGTAGCGCGCTTCTTATCGCCTTCTGAGGAGGCCTGATGCGACAACTCCGAAGATTGTGGATGCGATTGCGAGCCACTATTGGCGCAGGCGATAGCGTCCAAGATTTTGGCGATGAGCTGGAGAGCATTCTCCAGATGCATGTTGACGACAATTTGCGTCGTGGTATGACGCCAGAGGAAGCACGTCGGCACGCTCACATCCAATTGGGCGGTGTGGAACAGATCCAGCAAGTCGCGCGCGACCACAGAGGACTACCTTGGCTGGAAGTATTTGGCCGCGATCTGCGCTATGCGACACGAACTTTGTTGCGCACTCCGGGATTCACTGCAGTAGCAATGCTAGTGATGGCAGTCGGCATTGGTGCGAGCGTTTCATTATTCACGGTCATTCACTCTGTTGTGTTGCGTCCATTGCCGTTCCCGCACCCGGATCGCCTAGTGGCAATCTACAGCCAGGATGCCACCTCGTCCCACAACACGGTAGCTCCGGGTGACTTCTACGATTGGCAAAATGCCTCGCACGGTTATGAGCAGATGGCTATCTGGCGCTGGACCGGATTCAATATGTCCGCCAGCGATGGACAACTTCCCGAATTCCTTAACGCTGGCACTTGTTCGTGGAATTTTTTCTCAACTCTCGGAATCAATCCAGCAATGGGACGATCTTTCGCCTCCGCCGACGATGATCCCGGAGCGGCTCGCACCGTGATTCTCTCCTGGAGCATGTTTGAGCGCCGCTTCAACCGTAATCCCGCGATCTTAGGAAATGCCGTTCGACTCAACGGCGAGCTGTACACGGTGGTTGGAATTCTTCCCGAATGGTTCCAATATCCGAACCCGAAAATTCAGTTATGGATCCCCTGGCAAATCGGCGTAGCACGCGCGGTCCTACACAGCCACTACGATCACATCGGCTACGTGGTGGCACGCCTTAAGCCGGGCATCCAGTCTACGGTTGCTATTCAGAAAGTAAGCGCAGCCCAGCATCAGATTTATCTTCAATTCAACGGCACCGGCCCAGTGAAGCAAGGTGCGGTTGCAACACCACTACTGGAAGATATGGTCGGAGAAGTAAAAACACCGTTGTACGTACTGCTATCAGCGGTAGTTTGCCTCCTCTTCATAGCATCTCTAAATCTCTCGAACCTGCTAGTCGCACGCTCGGCAGTGCGTCGGAGAGAAATGGCAATCCGCACCGCCCTGGGAAGCAGCCGCTTCAGCCTCATTCGACAACAACTCACCGAAAGCCTGCTGATTTGCGTAGGCGGAGGTATCGTTGGCCTGCTATTCGCGAATGTAGGAACAAGCTGGCTGACGACTCACTGGGAAGGTCTGCCGCGCGCGTATAACGTTCACCTGGACAGTATGGCCGTCGCCTTTGCACTTGGGATCACTACGGCGGCGGGGGTTCTAGCAGGCCTACTGCCAGCCATCTCCGCGAGCGGCAGCAATGTTCTCTCAGCTCTGCAGGAGAATTCGCGAGGAATCGGCGGAAGCGCATCTCGCACCTCCATGCGCAAAGCCTTGTTAACCGGCGAGGTTGCCTTGACGGTCGTCCTGCTTGTCGCCGCAGGTCTGCTCTTCAAAAGTTTTCTCCGCCTTCGAGCCGTCGACCTGGGCTGCACCACAAAGAACGTACTAACCATGAACTATTTCCTGCGCGGGGACAAATACACAAAACCCGAACAGATCGTAAACACCCACACCGAATTGCTGGAAAAGGTGCGTCACATTCCAGGCGTGCAAGCGGCCGGACTAACCAACGTCGTCCCAGGTGATGGCTACTATGGCGATCACGAATTCCAGGTTCCTGAGCATCCGCCTCAGCCGCTGGGAGAACATCACTTTGCCGCCTACCGCACAGCCGACCCCGACTATTTCTCAACCCTGCAAATCCCCCTGGTCCGAGGACGTTCCTTCTCTGAGAACGACCGGCTGGAGCACGACAAATACGCGATCGTGAATCAGGAATTCGTCCGCCAAACTTTCTCCACCGAGGATCCTATTGGAAAGCATCTGCGCGTAGCATGGCGAACTCCGCAAGGAGAAAACTACGAAATCATCGGAGTAGTCGGCGACACAGCCTATCAAATCGACCTCCCCACCCGCCCCATGATGTGGTTCCCGATTTTGTCGGGCATTCCCGGCAATTCCACGGATTCCGTATTGGTAGTGCGCTCAGCAAACAGCGTAATGTCGCTAGCAACTCCAATCCAAAAGTTGATCGCCTCTCTGGACCCCGACCTCCCAGTCAAAAACATACTAACGATGGAGCAAATCGTAGGTGAATCGACAGCTAACTCCAGTTTCACGGCAACGTTGGTATTAAGTTTCGCGGGATTGTCTCTACTGCTAGCCGCAGTAGGACTCTATGGTGTGCTGTCGTATCTAGTCACCCAGCGAACGCCAGAGATCGGCATTCGCATGGCACTAGGTGCAGAGCGAGAGCGTGTGCTACGCCTGATGCTGTTGGACGGACTGCGCCCGGCACTGGTCGGCCTTGCCGTGGGAATGGCCACAAGTATTGCCATAACACGACTGATTCGTTCTGTACTTTACGGAACAAGCCCGCTCGATGCGACCGTATTCTTCCTGGTCATTGTGACCTTGCTGCTGTCTTCCACTGCCGCGTGTCTAGTCCCCGCGTGGCGCGCATCGCGCATCGATCCAATGCGCGCCCTCCGCTCCGAATAAGCCTATGACAACCATGAAATCTCTCATCGCAGTCATTGTTGTGCTGACATCCCTAGCAGTGGAAACTCGAAGTCAAACCCCGGCCCCAAACGCGATACTCAAAACCACCACCGTCCATCTAGATAAACTGAACGAACAGCAGCCCCGCAATGTGAAAACGGAATGGGTCACCTACAAGGGTCGAAAAGCGCTACGCGTGATGGACACCGCACCATCAGATGTCGCCGACGGAATTCAACTTGTCATCCTAAATAAGACTGAATTTCGCGACGGCACGATTGAAATCGAGTTGACGGGTGAACCGAGCCCGACGGCAAAGAGCTCGGCACCGCGCGGATTCGTCGGTGTGGGCTTCCGCGTCAATCTTGACGCCGCCACCGACGTCGCAAAGTACGAATGCTTTTACCTGCGTCCGACCAATGGACGCGCCGACGAACAGGTGCGACGCAACCATTCCACTCAATACATTTCTTACCCGGACTTCCCCTGGTTTCGATTGCGTAAGGAGTTCCCGGAGAAATACGAAAGCTATGCAGACGTCGTCCCGGGAGAATGGACCAAGCTGAAGATCGAAGTGCATGGTGACAAGGCGCGCTTGTACGTACAGGGCGCGCCGCAACCCACCCTGGTCGTCAATGACCTCAAGCAAACGCAAGGCAAGATTGCCTTATGGGTTGGGACCGAAACCATCGCGCACTTCGCCAATCTACGCGTATCACAGTGATTTCGAGAATCAGCCGGTGCAATCAACACCAACCATTTGTCATCCCGAGCCGCCTTCTTTTGGCGAGCGAGGAATCTGGGCGAGCTGCGCGAAAGCCTGCCCTGAGCACGGTCGAAGGGTGCCGCGTTTTTGCGGCACAACAATTCGCGCGTTTAGCTCGCATCCATATTTTCTGACCATAAAACTTCAGGCGGGTGGCCCATTCAAAGCTTGCCCTGAGCTTGTCGAAGGGCCCGCTTTTGGCTTGAGTGGGATTGTGAGGCCCGGCCTGATTGGGATATTCCCATCTCCTCAACTCTGTCATCCCGACCGCAGCAGATCATCGCGAAAGCGATGATCTGCGGAGTGGAGGGACCGTGTGTTTCAATCCTCACCACGACCGAACTCCAGAACCATAAAGTGCCCCATATCTCGCGACTTTCGAGATGTGGGAGTTATCCAGGAAATCAAGCCCATCCAGCGCGAGATCTTGGAATTATCAATACTGAAAAAAATGGTTTGTGTTCGGAAAACGGCGATGATCTAATGCGTCAACCATGGCCGATCTCGCGACAACCGCTCCGCCATTCACGCTGTTAGAAGTCCAAAAAGCGCAACTTCAGCAAGCCGTAGATACGTATCGTGTGCAGATTACTTTACTCACACAAATTCTGACTGCCTTTGTGATTGCAAATGTTTCAGTCATTGGATATGCCGTCAGTGCACACGTAGCAGGAGTGGTTGCAGTCGGAGCGATTTTTCCGTTGGGGTCAATGTTTGTCATTCGTAGGGTATCCCGGTTGGCAATTCCCCTGTTTTACACTGCGATAAATATTGAAAAGGAATTGGGCGGAAGCGGACTCGATGGATTGGTAACCACGCTTTTGTGTTTTACACACTCCGTCGAATACGTTGAGTCTCTGCGCAAGCTAGCCAGTCTTGCACCTGCTGAAGATCGTTTTAGAAAGCTAAAGGAATTCCCAACCCCCCATCTATTTGGTGTTACTGTCAGAAGGCATCTCACATTTCCAGCTATCGCCTTGGCGCAGCTAGTCGCGGCAGGTATTTTGCACGTGTGTTTTTGCTGGCCAATCTTCGGCAAATGACTGGTCGGGTGGCCCATTCAAGCCCGGGTTTGGCTTGAGTGGTATATTCCATCTCCCCTACTCGGTCATCCCGACCGGAGCAGATCATCACGAAAGTGATGATCTGCGGAGTGGAGGGACCTTGTGTTTGAAGCGTGCTGCTTCGATTTTGGGTGGCGCAGTCGCTTCAGCGCTGCGATATCAAAACTCGCTTCGAGATCGGCTTTGCCGCTGTGCTGCACTTCTAGGTTTGACTCGAGATCATCAATGTAGGAACTTGATCGTCTTGACACAAAAGATCGGAGTTGCTCATGCTGATTAAACCAAGGGGAACTCATGCGTAGAATTCGGTTGTCATTGGCTTTCTTATCTCTGCTCCTCGTAACACCCCTCCTCGCCAAAAACGATGTTCTTGGAGAAATCGAACTTGTCGGCGCCACAAAGGTCGAGAAAACATCGGGCGTGTGGGTGGACGGTCAATATCTCGGATATTTGAACGAACTCAAAGGATCAAAAAGGATTCTGCTTCTACCTGGACAACATCAGATCGTGGTGCGTCAGGCTGGATACCAGGAGTTCACGCAGCAAGTTGTTGCGCAACCGGGCGCCAAGCAAACCATTCAAGTGACCATGCAGAAAGATCCTAGTGTTCGGCTTCCAAGCATAACTGCGTCTGTCAAACTCGCTGTCAGCCCGAATAGGGCGGCGGTATTCGTGGATGGTGTATACGCTGGTCATGTGGACGAATTCGACGGCCCTGGGCAATCGATGCTGATCGCGCCAGGCAGACATAAAATTATGATTAGTCTCCCTGGATATGAGAGTTTTGAGACACAAGTCACGCTTGCTCGTGATCAGCAATTTCAGTTGAAGACTGAACTACAAAAGAGCGGGAATCTGCAAACCAATCCGCCGTCCAACGAACAGTGACATTGAGTTTTGCAGTGTTCCTGATTCTGGCTTACTGAAAAAGCGCCGGGAAGGGCACGAGTTTTACTCGTGCCGCTGCGTCGCGATGAGAAACTCGCGCTTTAGCGCCTGAGGTCAGACACCCCTCTAATTGCTGAGTTCACCCAAATCTTAACCACTCCCAGTTAAACTGAACTCATGTCCACCGAGACCCTAAACTCCCTTTCCAAAGCCTCGTCCGCCTACCTGCGCTCCGCCATGCACCAGCCAATCCAGTGGCATCAATGGGGAGAAGAGGCCTTCGCCATCGCGCAGCGAGAAAACAAACCAATCCTTTTGGACATCGGCGCAGTCTGGTGCCACTGGTGCCACGTGATGGACCGCGAATCATACGACAGTCCAGAGATCGCACAACTGGTAAACGAGCGGTTCGTAGCGGTAAAGGTGGACCGGGATGAACGTCCCGACATTGATAGCAGATACCAGGTAGCAGTCAACGCCATCAGCGGACAGGGCGGTTGGCCACTAACAGCATTTCTAACTCCGCAAGGCAAACCTTTCTATGGTGGGACCTACTTCCCTCCCGACGATCACTATGGCCGGCCCAGTTTCCGGCGTGTGCTGACGGCAATCTCAGATGCCTATCGAGAAAAAAATGACGAGGTCACCGAGCAAGCCCGTATGGTTGAAGCCGCTATTTCACGGTCTGAATCTCACGCGGGAGCCGGAAGCGATTTCACTCCGCAAGTGGTCGAAGACATCGTGCAAGCTGGCGTGAAGATGTTTGACGCCACAAACGGCGGGTTTGGCAATGCTCCGAAGTTCCCCCATCCCGGCGCTCTGGATTTGCTGATTGATCAATACGCGCGGTCAAAAGATGAAAACCTGCGCAAAGTATTTGAGACCACTCTGGAAAAGATGGCCAACGGCGGAGTCTATGACCAACTGGCTGGAGGCTTTCACCGCTATTCGGTGGATGAGCGCTGGGTGGTACCACACTTCGAAAAAATGTCATACGACAACTCGGAACTGCTGAAGAACTACGTGCATGCGTATCAGGCGACCGGTTCTGAATTTTTGGCCGACGTTGCCCGCGACATGATTCGCTGGATGGACGAGTGGCTGAGCGATCGCGAGCGCGGCGGATTTTATGCATCGCAGGATGCGGACTACTCGATGGACGATGATGGCGACTACTTCACATGGACCGTCGATGAAACACGAGTTGCGCTAACGGCGGAAGAAACGCAAGTGGCCTGTCTGCGCTATGACATCAATGAAATTGGCGAGATGCATCACAACCCGGCGAAGAATGTGCTTTTTATTCGGGCATCGCTCGAGGAGATCGGCAAGCGCATGAACTTGCCGGCCGAAGCTGTGACAACTCTGTTGAAATCGGCAAAAGAAAAAATGTATGCCGCCCGGCTGAAACGCCCGATGCCTTATGTAGACAAGACTATCTATACCGGGTGGTGCGCACTATGTGTTTCGGCGTATCTGGAAGCCGCAAAGGTACTTTCGCTTAATTCAGCGCGGCAGTTCGCGCTACGTTCTCTAGACCGGATTTTGGCTGAGGGATGGAATTCTGAAACCGGTCTCAATCATGTGATTGCCTATTCTGACCCGGCGTCGGAAATGCGATCTCTCGCGGGCAGTTTGGATGACTACGCTTTCACTGCAATCGCCTGTCTCGACGCGTACGAAGTTACGAGTGACCTAAGCTATTTCCAGTTCGCGCAAAACATTGTGGACCGCATGGTGCAGGCTTTTTACGATCCCACCGGGGGTGGGTTCTTCGATAGCGCACAGTCGGACAGTCCGCAAAAATCACTTGGAGTTCTCGGGACAAGACGCAAACCATTCCAGGATTCACCGACACCAGCGGGAAACTCAGTTGCAACCATTGCGCTATTGCGCCTTCATGCCCTGACCAACGAATCGAAGTATCACGAGCAAGCCGAGCACACATTGGAAATTCTGGCAGGATCAGCCGGACAGTACGGAATTTTTGCGGCGACGTATGGAATCGCTGCGGTCCACTTCTCGCAACCGCATAGTCAAATCGTAATCATCGGGGACGATAAATTAGCGGACGAACTTTACGCAGTGGCTAGCAGTCCATTTAGCTTCGGCAAGACAGTAATCATATTGACCCACAGTCAGGCCGCGGCACAGAACTTACCTCCGGCGCTAGCAGAAACGATTCCAAATCTCCCAGAATTAAAAGCGGGCAAAACTGTAGCAGTGATATGCCGAGGATTCTCCTGCCAACCACCGATTACCGACGCAGAAGATCTCCGTAAAAAGATAAAGGCTGACGCATAGGGTCAATGCGTCAGCCAAATGAGTCCGGCAACCAATTTACTTGTCTGGCGTGCCAATCTTCTTGCACTTAGGGTTGTCAGGGTTGCACATCGGGATCGGACCGCCGTCGAATGCTGACATTACCGGGGCCGCCACTGTTAATGAAGCGCCTACCAAACCGACCATTACGATGAACCACTTCATCGCGCGTTTCATGGGGGTACTTTCTCCTGGGAGATTCCGTTGGGGGAGGGAACCTCACGGACGGCATTCTAGGGCAAGTTACTAAAGTAATGTCAAACATTATTTTTGGAAATTTTGCCAATACAGGAAAAGATGTATTAATAGGCTTATTTTCTTGGGGATACAAACGTTTACATTTTTACGAAAACGGTTTCAAAAAGGCATAGACGTGTTACGAAATCAGGAATAACGATTCCATGTCGCCTACATTTGGCAACTGTCAGAGTAGGAAATGTCTTGTGTTCTCAACTAGTTCTGGCGGTTACAATGAGTTTATGACTGATCCACTCATAATTGCGGGCCGCCAGTTCCGTTCCCGCCTCATAGTAGGGACGGGCAAGTACAAATCGTTTCAAGAAACTGCCCGCGCGCTCGAGGTCAGCGAGGCGGATATGGTTACCGTGGCCGTGCGCCGGGTGAACCTGGATCGCAGCAAGGAATCCCTACTCGACTATATCGACCCCAAAAAGTACTTCCTGCTGCCGAATACCGCTGGGTGCTACACCGCGGAAGAGGCGATTCGGGCGGCGCGGCTCGGGCGGGAAGTCGGGATTTCGGATTGGGTGAAGATTGAGGTCATTGGCGACCAGGCCACTTTATACCCCGATGTACAGGGAACCGTCGAGGCCACTCGAGTCTTAGTAAAAGAAGGATTCACCGTACTTCCCTACACTTCTGATGATGTCGTTTTCGCCAAACGGTTGCTTGATGCTGGAGCTAGCGCCATCATGCCGTTGGGTGCTCCGATCGGCAGCGGGTTGGGAATTCAGAACGAAGCTAACATTCGGATTTTGCGGGAAGTGATCACCTCTGTTCCTTTGATTCTGGATGCTGGGGTGGGAACTGCGTCCGATGCGACCATTGCCATGGAGTTGGGGGCCGATGCCGTGCTCATGAATACTGGGATCGCGGCGGCCCAGGATCCGGTGTTGATGGCTGAAGCCATGAAGCATGGGGTAATTGCGGGGCGCCAGGCTTATCTGTCAGGGCGCATGCCTAAGAAGCTTTATGCTACGGCTAGTTCTCCTTTAGAGGGTGTGGTGCGGTAAGCACGCACATGTTACCGATTCACTTTTGTGCTTCTTTGTTTGTTTGGAGTTATCGAGAAGATCGCTGGTGGGTGATCTTGATATGGTTGTTCATCTTCGCCATCGCGATTTATTACCAGATTATGGATCGTGCCGAGCTGCCCACCAGTTTTCGAGATCTAGGTAAATGGATTCTGGTTGCATTTGGTCTATTCGTCTTAATGTATGCAACCTGGTGGATTGCAAACTACCGTCATTAGAAACAACCTCAGGCGTTTAAGCGCGAATTCTCATTACAGCAGCTCAGTGGCACGAGAACTCGTGACCATTCCCGGCTCGAATGGGCCCCTACGGTGTGATGCTATTTCAGATTTAGATAGTCGAGAATGAAGCCGGCGCGGAGTTCCGGCATCGTTTTTGGCAACTCTATTAGTTCATATCCGCATTCTGCGTAGGTTTGATTGATCTGTTTCCAGGTCTGTTCTGCTTCGGCGAAATCCTGTTTGCGCTCATTGTCAGTTTCGTAAATTTCCTTCCATGGAGGCGCGACGAAAACCTGCGCTGCGTAACGGTATTGATGGCACGCATCCTGTAAGGCCTTTTTGTCAGGCAAACCGATCAGGCAAGCGTAGGCCAGCGAATCTGGAATGCCGCGATCAAAGAATGTTAGTTTGTCGGCGGATGAGTTCGCGTGGTAGGACGCGATGGATCGCTCCAGCATGAGCTCGGTGAAACGCGCGCGGTCTTCCCATGGGAGTGCGCTGCCGCCATCGCGCATTTGTTCTTGAATGATCTCCCGTGCTACTTCCGGGACGCAGTGAAAACCACGCTTTTGCAATTCCGCAAGCTGTGTTGTTTTGCCGGCACCGGGGCCTCCGGTGATGATGTAGAAGTTCTGCATGGTCAGTTCGATTGTTTCAGGTTTTCCTCCTTCGATTTTGGGAACGACCTCAGGCGCTAAAAGCGCGAGTCAATTTACAACTACTTAGCGGCACGAGTGGAACTCGTGCCCTTCCCGGCTCCGACGGTATCGCGGCGCTTAAATAGTTTTCTTTCGCCCCTTCGGGGCTTTATCTTCAATTCGCTAACCCACGGCTTGCGCCGTGGGCTGCATTCTTTCGCCGCTTCGCGGCTATATAACGCGGCAGCCTCGCGGCTGCATTATCGGCGACACCGCGGAAACCTTGCCCTACCCAAAAGCTTTCTATGCGAAGTCTATTTCTTGCTGATCTCAGATGCTGGCTGAGTTTCAGGATTTCCTTGCGCGGCGCGGAATGGGGCGGCTTTTTCTGGTTGGTTCATGGCTTCGTATTCTTCTGCCAGGTCTTTGCATGCGTTTTTGGTCCAGTGGGCGTCGGGGTTGGTCTTGAGCAGGATTTCGTAGCCTGTGCGCGATTCTGGTTCTGCTTCGGAGTAACGGTGTTGGAGTAACAGCGCGCGTCCCAAGCGGACTTTGGTGATGCCTACGTTCTGGTGATCTGGCGGCAGGGTTTGAGCGTACATCTGTAATGCCTGACGGTAGAGATCTTCTGCGCGGGCGTATTGTTTCTCTTCGCCGTATACGCCTCCCAGGTTGGCCAGGGCGATGCCTATGTAATAGTGCTTACCCTTGTAGACCTCGCGGTAGATATCGGCCATGCGCTTGTAGTCGGCCTCGGCGTCCTTGAACTTGCCCTGTTGACGGGCAATGGTTCCCATCTCGTTCAGTGTAGAGGCGACACGCGGGTGTATTTTTCCGAACACCCGCTCTTCGATAGCTAGCGCTTGACTCAACATGTTTTCAGCTTCGCTGAGCTTATTTTGGGGAATTAATACACGGGCGATCATGGTTAAAGCAGACGCGATTTCGGGATGGTCCTTACCGTAAAAACCCTGAAGAATGTCCAGTCCCTGGCGATAATATTTCTCTGCTTCGGCATACTGGCTCTTCTCTGACTGGATGGCTCCGAGATTAATCAAGTCATCTGCGATATGGGGATGGCGGTCGCCGTAAAGTTGGCGGTCCATAGCCAGGGCGCGAAGGTTAAGCGCGTTCGATATGTCGTAGTGGCCAGCGTAGAAATGACAGTTGGCTAGCTCGCTCAACGTGCCCGAAAGTTCCGGCGTCGGGCCTTCGGGCTTGGTCTGGAGGCGCATGGCTTCTTCGAGGACGGGGATCGCTTTATCGTATTCGCCACGATCTTCCAGTACCTTTCCCAATGTGCTGGTGGCTTTCGCTATTTGTGGATGATCGGGAGAGAGATGGCGCTTGCTCATATCCAGCGCCTCACGAGCGATGCGCTCGGCGTCATCGTATTGGGCCTGGGAATCGCGCACCAGACTTAACTGCATTAGCGTTTCGGCGACTTCGGGGCTGTCTTCGCCAAAGAGTTTTTTTCTTTGCTCGAGAGATGAGTTGATAAGTTTTTCCGCGGCATCGAGCTTGCCTAGATTCTGATAGATGCTTCCTATGGTCTCGTAGAGCTCGGCTTGCACTGCCGGCTCTCCGTCTAAGGCGCGGGCTTCCTGGGCACCGCGGTCGACCAAGGTGATCACGCGCATATCATCGGCGGGACCGGTGGTTTCGTCTCCTCCTTCGAAAAGATTCATCATGAAGGATTGGATTCGTTGTGTTCTTGCGGCCTCGGCCAACGCTGCGTTACGGGCCTTGGTCAGTCTTACGGTGAAGAACACTATTAATCCGACAACCACAACAAACACGGCAGCCACGGCGGAGACTGCGCGCTGGTTCCGTTTGACGAACTTGCTTAGGCGATAGCTGACACTGTCGGGGCGGGCTTCCAGCGGTTCGCCGGATAAATAATGATTGATGTCGCGGACCAGTGCTTCTGCCGATTGATAGCGGCGTTGCAAGTCCTTGTGCATGGCGGTCAGGCAGAGGACATCTAAGTCTGCCCACGCTGCTTTGCTCACGGTTGCGCTTAACGATTGGGCTTTCGTGGATGGCTTGCCTGGTTCGTGGCTGGCGATGATTGCAGCCGCTTCAGCAGTGGCAAGATTGGAAAAATCGAAAGGCAGGCGGTCAGCCAATAACTGGTAAAGAATCACTCCGAGTGAATAGACGTCGGTTTGCACACCAACACTGTTGCCGCGAATTTGCTCCGGTGACGCGTAGGCTGGGGTCATCATGCGCATCACCGTGCGCGTCTGGTCTACGGAGGAGTCGAGATCTTCTATGTGCTTGGCAATGCCGAAATCGAGCAGACGGACACCACCATCCGGTTTTACAAAAATATTCGACGGTTTCAGATCACGGTGGATTACGGCATGAGCATGCGCGTATTGAACCGCTTCGCATATCTGGCGGAATAGTTGCAGTCTGCGCTCGATGGAACAGTTGTATTTCTGGCAATAGTCGGTGATCGGCATCCCTTCGACGTACTCCATTACGAACCACGGAGTGCCGTCGGGTAGCGTGTCGGCGTCGTATAGGCGCGCGATTGAAGGATGGTTGAGCTGGGCCAGCATTCGTTGTTCACTGGCGAAGCGCTCGCGGCGTGCAGGAGAGAGCCATGCATCACGAAGGATTTTGATTGCGACCAAGTTGCCTAGATCTTTGCGTTCCGCTAGGTAGACGACTCCCATCCCGCCTTCGCCCAGCAACTTTTTCACTACATAGGGACCAAATTCTTTGGTAACCGGAACAGCGGAATCGGCCGCCAGCATCTGGTGGGCGACGTTCGCCATATTGTGATCCAGCAAAGAATCGCCCTTACTGTCAGCTTCGAGCATGGCGCGCACGTCCGCGATGAGAGAATCGTCTCCTTCACAAGCAGTTTTGAGGAAGGCTGGCAGGTCTTCTTCCGGGCGGTCTACGGCTTCGTGGAAGAGTGTTTGGATTCGCTGCCAGCGGTTGGTGTCCATTTTGGTTTTACTCGCTACTCAGTAAGCGGACTGCGGAGTGAAATTTGCGCACTCCTTTTGCGTTTTTAAGATTTATTTTTCCTGAGCGCAAAATCTTAAAACGCAGAGATCGCAAAGGACCGCAGAGGTCGCAGAGAAAACCTCTTTAACTTGCTTTCTTTAGTGCTTGCGTCAGCCATGCTTTGGCTGCCCGCCAGTCACGCAATATTGTGGCTTCGGACACATTGAGCAAGGTTGCTGTTTCGGCAATATCGAGTCCACCAAAGAAACGACATTCCACCATCATGGCCTGACGCGGTTCAATCTGGGCCAACTCTTCTAACGCTGCATCCAAGGCCATCAGTTCCCTTCCCGTAGTTGTCGCCGGCAGCATGGATTCGTCGTAAGTAATGATGGCGACGTCTTCCTCTCCACCACGCTTCGACGCTCCTCTTCTTCGTGCTGCCTCAATCAGCAATTGGCGCATGGCCCGTGCTGCAATTCGCTTGAAATGAAGGCGGGAAGTCGCGCCGACCTCGGGAGAGTTGGCCATTTTGATCCAGGCTTCGTTCACCAAGACCGTAGGGGTCAGCGTGGCGCTGGGATCGCCCCGGCGCACGCTTGATGCAAGGCGGCGCAACTCTTCGTAGGTCAGGCTGAAAAGTTCGTCGAGTGCACGGCGCTGCTCCAGTGCCGAGCGCTCCTCCGGCCCGGACGAGCTTCCGCTCTCAAAATTTTCCACTGCCATGACGGTTTTCCTTGCGCGTTTGCGCAATGCGGGGTGAAGGGCTAATGCCTGGAGGCCAGACCCGGAAGTTGATGTGGAGCAAACTTCCGTTCCAGGAATCGAGGAATGCTAACACCCCTCAAAGGCCCGGTACAACCACTAAGTTTTGGCGTTAACTCATTCGAGAAAAAGGGGATATCGACATGGCAAAGAGAGGAAAAGTCTTAAGAGATCCAAATTCTGGACCGGGTTTGTTGATTGTTGAGGGGCAGCAGTATCCGTTTGCGCTGGAGGGTGTGTGGAAATCTGAAGTTCCGCCTAAGCCGGGACAGGTCGTCGAGGTGACGTTTGATACCACGACCGGACAGATTGCCGGTATCACCGCTGTGCCGGAATCCGTGCTGGCGAAAGAACAGGCCGACATCGCCCTGAAAGCTGCTAAGGAAAAAGGTGGAGAGATTTTCGCCCAGATTGTGGCCAAGGTTGGCATGCCGAACCTGGTTTGCGGATTGGTGCTCGCCATCTCGTGGTTCTGGCTGACTGCCGTTTCAGTAACGGTTCCTTTTGGGGGAAAGTTTGAAGTCACCTTCTGGCAGATTCTTGGGCTGCTGAATGCCCGCAACATTATTGAAGTGATCGGAAGTGCTTCCCGTAGCAGTGCTGGCATGTATGGACTTTTCGCAATCGTCTGCCTCGCTGGTCCCTTCGTTCAGTACTTCTGGAAAGACAAGCGGGCTGCGCTCGGTGGATTGCTGCCACTGGTGTTCATGGCGATTGTGGGGATTATGGTCCACAACAGCATCAACAATGCGATGGGCCCTATGCCTTCTGGTGAGATGTATGCCGAGATGCAGCGCCAGGCGCAGGAAGAGATGTCCAAAGCAATTTCTTATGGCATGGGACTTTATCTTTCCGTGCTCGCCAGCCTCTACTTTGCCGGAACTGCTCTGAAGAATTATCTGGCCGCAAAAGCCACCGAAGCACCGGTGGTCATACAGAAAGCCGCAGCGTAAGACTGCGGCTTTTCAAAAACTGTCACCGGGGGATGAGATGAAAACGAAATTTTTCGGCACGGTTGTTTTGGCAGTGCTGGCAGTGATTTTGACCGCGTGTACCAAGAACGTGAAAGGCGAGTACGCGTGCAAGGGCGGGATATTTTTGCAGGCCATCAAGTTGGAGTCCGGTGATCGCGCGACTGTCACGGGCAACGTATTCGGATCGATCCAGCAAAAAGTTGGAACGTACACGGTGGATGGAGACAACGTGACCATCACCGTCGGTGGTCAATCGACACCATTTGTTTTGAAAGGAAAAACGTTGGACGGGGGAGAGTTGGGCGGCACTTGCACTCTCCAGTAGCAAAAATGAGAGCTGAATCCCAGGAGCCACTTCGATGAAATTACTTCACTACTTACGTAAAGCAGGATTGTTTCTTCCGATCGTCACGTTGTTCGCTGCAGCACAGCAGACGCAGGGAGATTGGATCTCGCTGTGCTCAAAGTGCCTGTCGCCGAGTGTCAGTGCAAAGTCCGGTGTCGGGACTACTAATGCGACCGCTTCCGGCAAAGTCACGCTGAAAGATGCCGAGATGTGGTGCGGCAGTTGGGAACCTGATAACAAGGCTTGCCCGAAAGAACAGCTCGCAAATGAAAAAGGGCAGACTTACAAGATTTCCGCCAACTGCCCTGCCGGGAAGTTTACTTCCTCTGATAACAGCGCGTATATGCGGACCAATCAAGTCTGGGATTCGAGTGACATCGGCGGGGGCAAGCCGAAGTTCCGCGACGCCAAAGGCCAGATCGTCGGACGTGACAATGCCAGTGGCGGGCTTGATATTGCAGCTAATTGGGAGCTGTTGTGTCCAGGTTCTAAAGCAGCCGGACCAGTTGATGCCTGTGCCGGTAAAGCACATTGCGATAGCAACAAACTTTTTTCTGCGGAAGTGGTTCAGCTTAACGGCAGCATTGTTGGTGGACGCCATCATCTGCTGAAGATGAGCATCCGCTTCCACAATCTCACCGATCATCCCATCACTCTCGCCTATGTCACCGGATCCTCCGGCGCCGTGGACAATTTGAACAACTCTTACTACTGGGGACGCCCCAGTACGCACGATGTCAGCACGCAAGGGATGGGGATCGTCGAAGGCCGCAAAGCCGATACGCAGTTCAAACTTGATCCAGGCGAGTCACGTGAGGCAGTGTTTGCCGTCATCCGCTATGAGGCGGCCCGGAAACCACTCGGCAACTCGTTCAACTACACCAACACAATTGCGGAATTGCAGCCACAAGGGAACATCGTGAATGTGGTCAAGCAATACAGCATGCGGTTTCCGCATCTGCCGGACCGGGGATGGTAGGAGGAGCTATGACGTTCATGAAACAAGTTTCTTATGCGCTCACAGTAGTTCTAGGACTAGCAACGCTGGCGTCGGCTCAATCGCAGAAGACCAGCGTGTGGCAGCAGATTAAAGATGCGGCCAAAGCACAACAGCAGAAGGCCGGACAACCACAACAACCGAGCCAACGGCCCGACAAACGCGGGGGCCAGGTTCCGCAGAATCCAACGAACGATTCCGGGCCGTTCAAGCCGCCTGCGGGAACCAATATTCAAGAGACTGTACTTGCACCTCTGCAGGCAAATGCGAAATTCGAAATAAGTCCGCACGGAGTTCACGTCGCAACCGTAGAAACGGACGGCAGCCGCTCCGTGGTGTATTACGACGGAGTCGAGGGGCCGAAATTCGACGAGATTATTCCGCAGAATACTGGTGGTGGCTATGTTGTGTTCAGTCCTGATGGCAAGCGTTACGCTTACTGTGCGCGAGCCGGCAGTCAGTACGTGGTTATGGTGGATGGTAAAGAGCTGGTGCGCAGCTCGGAATCGCGGGGTGGGAGTTTCAATGGTGACAGCTGCGAGCTTGGCTTCACCTCCAATAGCAAACATGTGTACTACTCCAGTTTCGCGTTAGTGAACAATCCGAGCACCACGCAGTTCAGGCGCTTCGTATTCGATGGAAAACCGGAAACTCCTAACAACATAGAGTGGCACTATGCCACATTCAGCCCTGACGGTGATCACTACGCCTATGTCTGGAACGACCCCAAAGGGCAAAAGCCGTGGATGCTGATTGTGGATGGCAAGCCTGCTGCTTACCAGGGTGGCTCTCCACAATGGACCAACGATAGCAAGCATCTGTACACACAAAAAACAGCTGGCAGTATCACTGAGTTGATGTTCGACGGTAAACCACTGTCGCGTGCGTTCGGATTCAAGGTCTACATTGCTCCAGTTGGCGAGATGGTGGTAACGGCCGTTACCGGTGGGACGGACTTTCACCCGCTGTCATTCCTGGTAGTCAATGGAAAGAAAGTTCCGGGAAGTGAAACCGTAGAGCGCGGCTCAATTGACAACGTAGTGTTCAGTCCGGACGGCAAACACTACGCGGCGATTTGCGGAGACATCAACAGCCACAAGTATGTGATCTACGATGGCAAGCGGCAGCAAGAGTACAACGCTGTCGACAAGTTGGCTTTTACTCCAGATTCCTCGACCATCGTTTATTCGACCGTTGTTAACGGCAAGAGTTTCATTGTTATTGGTGACAAGGAATTTGGAGGCCCGGTGGGAACGGTGCAACAACCAGTCCTTGCTCCAGCGGGAAATCGCGTGGCCAGCATGATCATGGTGAATGGAAGGCCCAACTTCCTCATCGATCAAAAAATGGCGCCAGTAGATACGCGTAGCATCAGCGATGTGGGCTTTAGTCCCGATGGGGCCCACTATGCCTATCTCGGCTACGACTCTGGAACAAGCAGTTACCTTGTGCTTGATGGAGTGCGCCAGGCGCAATCATCGCTAAGCAACGATCGTATCGATCTGGTGAACGTTTCTGTGCTGAAGTATGTATTTAGTCCCGACAGCAAGCATGTGGCTCATTTTGCGTATTCGCCTGCCGGGAATACGCGCGGAGCGTTTGTGGACGGAAAATTCGTTCCCATCTCTCCGGAAGGCACGAACACGCATTTGGTGTTCTCGCCTGATAGCAAGCACATCTTCTGGGTCCATCAGTACGGTGAGCTGCCTCTCCGGTTGTATATCGATGGAAAACCGTTGGCGGACTTCTATTCGCCAACCAACGTACTCGGGGCCGCGCCGAATTGGTGGGATTTTGGTGCGGATGGCACTGTGTCGTTTATCGCACAGGATGACAATTCGCTGAAGCGGATCACCATCACGCTGTCTGACAGCACTAGCGTTGCAACTCTCGGCGGCGGAACCATGTCTGCCGCTAACCACTAAGAAGATGAAAACCCTATCAACAACGCTGTTGATACTCGGAGAAGCCGCCGTCCTGGTTGCGAGCTTATTAAGCGGCAGTGCTGTGGCTCAGTCCAGCAGTGGCGGCGAGTTTCGCTACAAAGTGGATTACCTGTGCGGCGGGGAAAGAATTCGGGTGGACCACTGCCGGCATGATGACGACGGGCCCAACTTCCCACCAACGACTCCGGATAAGGACTTCTGCCTCGTTTATTATCCTGATCGTCCGCTGAGTGCTGGGTTCATAGTCCAGAAGGTTGAACTGCGCAGCGACATCGTAAAAAAATTTCAAGCTTGCGGCGCCGTGGCAGGCGGCACTCCAGCAAAGACTCAGCCAGCTACAGATAACCATGCGACACCGCAGACGAACACAGCAACAAACAATAACGCGAATACGAGCGCGAAAGATACTTTGCAGATGAATGATCCCTACCAATGCAACAAGGGTATGACTATTACCGTTACCAGTTGCGGGTACCAGCTCGATAAGCAATATTGCGCGATAAAAGTCGAGCAGAACGGCAAACAAGCTTTTACAGCTGTAAATCTTCGCGAGCAAGTGGTGACCGGCGTAAGATCATGCACGACTCAGGCTTCCCATCTGCCGCCGCCACCGCCGAAAAAAAGCATGGCTGCGGTGAGCGGGAAGTCATTCAATCCTGCTTATCTCAACGAAATGCCGTCTGTCGATACGGTTTTAGCGTGGATGAAGACCAGCGATGCGCGCGAGACCGCGTCGCGTCAGATATGGGCATTCTATGAACTCACGGAAATCATTAAAGTTCTTTCGGGGCCGCGTGAATTTCATGCGTTCCTGCCGGATGAGCAGAAGATCATTGGGGACTATCAAGTTGCGCAGTACTCCGTAACGCAGTCATCCGATAAAACTTTTCCGAATAATAAGCCGAGTGAGGACCGGAGATATCACTTCAGCCGCTGGGACCCAAATTTTGGGTACAACGGTATCAACATCTGGCAATTTTTCTCGGAGAACGTTCAGGCGCAATTCACGCAGATCGTAGCCAGGGACAATGCAAACTATGCGGCATTGCGGGCCGAGCAACGACGGGTTGCGGAGGAGGCGCTCAAGGCAAACTCACAGGCTGCGACGCAAGCGTCAGGTGGATCACCCTTCGCGAGAAACGATCCGGGCACACTGGCTGCGCGGCGTTGCGTGGAACTGGGCGGCAACGCACTCCAATGTGTGGGCGAAGGTTTTTGGAAGGGATTGGTTGGAATGACTGGGCTTGATACGGCAGGCATTATGGGACCGGAACCGTCCGGCTTGTACGTGAACGGTTTTTATACGAATGGCTCAGCGCCGAGTCTTAACTTTGGGCAGGAGAGAGTTACCATCACGGGCTGCGGCAAACTTGTGCCCGATGCTTTCTCCTACACGCTTACCAAGAAACCCAATCAACTTTTGATGAATGTGAATAGCATGCCAACGCCGATGGTCATTGCTATGGGAAGTGACGGGAAGCTTTCCGGTCCTGGACCGATCGACGTGAAGGGGCAAATCATCGACCACTACGAGAAAGTGTGGATGCAGAGATACCACAACGGCGTAGAAGTCGCAGGTGATGGATATTGGGATAGCCGGCCTGTGTATGCACCCAAGACTGAGCGCTGCACCATCGGAGCATTTGCCCCGGCGCCTCCACCTCCGCCTGAGAAGAACCCTCTTATACAGGGCCTCACATCCATGATGAACAGCGTGATGCCGCAAGGCCCGAACGGCTTGCGGATGGCTGGCCACTACGCGGGCCAAGGCGGACTGATCCTCGAGTTCGGTGCTGACGCAGTCACTCTCGATTGTGGAGAGGCGCACGTTAAAGACGCCTACGTTGTGGAGAACGCCTCCAATCTGATTCGGATTTCCGTGAAGAATGGCGCTGCTCCTTTTATGCTGGAGCTGGAGCCAAATGGCACGCTTGCCGGTTCCGGGAGTGTTGACGTGACTGGACGGGTGGTGACTGGCGCTACCGACAATGATGTTGTTTTTGCTCAGCGCAACGCACACTGTGCGTTGAGTACGCTGGCGGCGAAGCAGCAGTAATACTGCCGGCAGAAAGCAGATTCCTCCTTGGAGCTGTGCTCCTCGTCGGAATGACAAATTCAATTTGATTTCACTGCAAATAACAGAGGGACGGCTTGCGCCGTCCCTTGTTTTTTCTTGAATGAAACCTTAGAGCATCTTCACGCTTTCCACGTGTACGGAGTCTCCGCTCACATGGCCGGTCACTGCTACGTGATGTCCCTCGTGTCCTTTCAGGGCATCGGGGTTTTCCACGGTGAGGACTTTCTTGTCGGAGTCGGTCACTACGACCAGCTTCGCACCCTTTTCCAGGCACTTTTTGGTGCAGGCTGCGTGCTCGGCGCTGGCGCCTTTTACGCCGCATCCGGAGTCGGTGACGTAACCGTTGACGGTGGACTCTTTTGCCATGTCATCGGCTACAGCAAACGTTACGAAGAACAATGTGCACAAGATCGTGCATGCTGCGAGTACTTTCTTCATTTGTAAGTCTCCTCTAGTCTTCCTGCGGCTGCAGCCGCTTGTTGGTGAATCACCTGACTACCCCGAGCGCCACCGCTGAAAACGCCTGGTAGTAATCCGTTACTACTAATGAGTGGCAGCCCGGTCATAAGTTACAGGTAATTTTATGAAACCGGGGATTGCGGGAAATATACCACATCCCCCACTCTATTTACGTGCAGAGTTGGTAGTTGGATGTTGTTGCGGAGCGGGTGCTGGAGCCACGTAAATCACCTCTCCCGGTTTGGCATAGTGGAGCTGTTCCCGCGCCTCTTTCTCAATGGCCTTAGGATCGTCTTTCAGCGCCTGGACTTCTTCGTTCGCCGAATCGTTTTCCTTCTGGAGTTGGTTCACTTCTTTCTGCAGATTCTGGTATTCGGCCTTCTTTTGGCGGTATACGACCATGCCGTTCGGGCCAAACATAACATGCAGAAACAGCCATGCCGTTACCACGAAAATTCCAGCGGTGGCGATGCGGCGGCGGGCCTGATGGATTTTGGACGTGTAGGGACGGGCCCGGTCTGCCAATTTCTCGGCGAAGGCTTCGGCGTGCGGGGCATGGTCGGCCAACGCGCGCAGTCCCTTTTCGGGATTGGCGAACTCTACAATCTTTTTCGGCTTTAGTCGAAAATCCATTGCTTGCCGGCGTTGCTTAGTTTTTCCAAGTCACTCGGGCTGCTGGCCTCTGAGTACACTCTTACTACAGGTTCAGTCCCTGACAGGCGGTAGCAAACCCAAGAGTTGTCCGCGAAGACTAGCTTGAGTCCATCGGTGCGGACTACTTCGCTGACCTTGCGGCCGTAAAAATCTTTGGGTTCCTGACGTAACTTCTCAGTAAACTTTGCTTTGACTTCTTCGGTCAAGCGGAAGTTGTCCCGCTGGGGATAGAAGGAACCAACTTTGACAAATAATTCTTTTAGCTGTTGCCCTAGGGATTTTCCCCGGCGAGCGACCGCTTCACAGCAGAGGAGTCCGGCTAGGACTCCATCTTTTTCGGGGACGTGATGGCGGATGGAGAGCCCCGCGCTTTCTTCACCTCCGATCACGATTTTGTCGGCTTTGATTAGTTCGCCTATGTATTTGAAACCCACTGGCGTTTCATGCAGTTCGATTTTGTGATGCTTGGCTAGCGCATTAACCAAATTTGTTGTCGCTACCGACTTCCCTACTCCGTTTTTCCAGCCACGACTTTCTACCAGGTAGTCAAATAACAGCGCGATGATGTAGTTCGGCTGCATGAATGTGCCGTCTTCGTCGACTACGCCGAATCGGTCGGCGTCTCCGTCGGTGGCTATGCCAATGTGGGCTTTTTTCTCCTTCATTTTGGTGCGGAGCTCTTCCAAGAGATGATCGTCGGGTTCGGGGGCGTGGCCTCCGAACATTACGTCGCGGATGTCGTGAACGGTGAAGGTGTCTACTCCGCTGTCACGGAGTAGAGAGTCGGGGTAACCGCGGGCTGCTCCCCAGAAGGGGTCGTAGCCTACTCGCAGGCCGGCTTTTTTTATGGCTGGGAAGTCTACGATCTCTTTCAGGCGCGCCAGATACATGGCTTTTGGTTCCAGCGGCTGGGACGCGGGCTGGGTTTTATTTCCGTTGGTGGAGTTGCTGGCATCGAAGCTTTCGATTTCCGCTTCGATTCTTTTTGTAGCTTCTGGCAGTGCAGGGGCTCCATCGGGTGTGGAGAACTTTATTCCGTTGTACTCTGGCGGATTGTGCGATGCGGTGAAGTTAATGGCTCCATCGGCTTTTTCTTTGATCACTGCGTAGGAGATGGCTGGAGTTGGTGCGGCATCGGCTATGACTAAAGGCGTGATTCCATAGGAGGACAGAATTTCCGCGGCGATGGCGCAGAAGGTTTCGCCTAGAAATCTGGGGTCGCGACCTACAATCACTCTTGCGCCGGATGGCTTCTGCGAAACTACGTAACGCCCGATTCCGTGAACTGCTCTGCGGACGTTTGCGAAGGTAAATTCTTCCGCCACTATGGCGCGCCAGCCTGAAGTACCAAATTTAATTTTCGTTGCCATGCGAGATTTCCTTAGACCTTTTCTAGTATGGATTCTGCCATGGACCGTTCCACTCGGCTTCTAAGACGACTTTTGCAGGACGGTCGGTGTGAAGCCTAAAAGTTGCCCAACCACCTTCGCCCGGCTTGAGTCTAGGATAAATGAGTCGCACCCTGGCTCCGGCGTTTTTCCCTGCCTCGTCGAATTCAGTAAAGAACACTTGGCTGGGCAATGGAAAAATTGCTTTGTAATGGATGTGACACGTCATCCCCGCGATGTACTTGCATTTTGTTATGGTGAAAATCCTGGCTAATTTGCCTGTAAGTTCAATTTTCGGGATGATAAAACCGACTTGTTCCTCCGGCTTGTTTGCATTTTGCTGGCACCACGCAGACAGCGCGGTCGATATTGCAAAAATCCCGATTCGCAAAATACGCTGTTTAGTTGAGTGCAAATTCATCACGTTTAGCGATTCTATATGACCGATAAAATTCTCGTTTTCACGACCGCCGGATCAGAGAAAAACGCAAAAAATATTGCCGAGACCTTAGTGCAGCGGCGGCTGGCAGCCTGCGTCAATATTCTTCCTAAGCTGACCTCAATCTATCGGTGGGAAGAGAAGATTGAAACGGCGGAAGAATGGTTGCTCATTATTAAGACCGTTCGAAAGAATTTTGCGGCTGTGCGTGATGCCATTAAAGAGCTGCACACTTATGAATTGCCGGAGTGTGTGAGCGTAACAATCAATGAAGGCAGCGAGGCTTATTTGAAATGGATTGCAGAATCAATGTAGGGCGGACACTCCTGTCCGCCTTGCTGGCTGCATCGGAGAAGCTGGCCTTCGCAACGCTGCCGGCATGGCGGGCAGGAGTGTCCGCCCTACACCAGGGCTTGGTCTAGGTCCGCGAGAAGATCATCCAAATCTTCAATTCCTACTGAGATGCGCACCATGCCATCGGTGATGCCGATGGCTTTTCTTCCTTTTTTTCCTAGAGCAGCGTGGGTCATGGTGGCGGGATGAGAAATTAGAGTTTCTACGCCGCCTAGCGATTCTCCCAAAGAACAAATCTTCACTTTCTTCAGCATCTTGTTGGCGTTGGCCTGTGACCCGGTTTCGAATGTGATCATGGAACCGAAGCCGCTCATCTGCTGGCAGGCTAGTTCGTATTGCGGATGGTCCATCAACCCTGGGTAGAAAACCTTTTTTACTTTTTTGTGGGCTGCGAGGAAATCGGCTACGGCGCGGCCGTTGCGGTCGTGTTGTTCCATGCGGACGGCCAGTGTTTTTACTCCGCGCAAGATGAGCCAGCACTCGAATGGGGACATGATTGCTCCTGCGGCTTTTTGCAGGAAGGCTAGTTTGTCAGCGTGTTCCTTTTTGGCGCAGATTACTACTCCGCCTAGGCCATCGCTGTGGCCATTTAGAAATTTGGTTGTCGAATGGACCGACATGTCCGCTCCCAGTTCCAAGGGCTGCTGGAAGTACGGGGACATAAAGGTGTTGTCTACGACTAAGTCGACTTTTTTGCTGCGGCAGATGCGGCTGATGGCTTTGATGTCGCTTACTGACATCAGCGGGTTCGTTGGGGTTTCGATATATACCATGCGCGTGCTTTTGCGGATGGCAAGCTCGACATTTTTTGGATCTGTGGTGTTGACGTAGGTGAATTCGAGGCCGAAGTTGGCCAGCACCTGATTGCAGAGGCGTGGGACACCGCCGTATAAATCGTGACCACAGACTACGTGGTCTCCGGATTTCAACATGCTGAAGATGGCGTTGATCGCGGCCATACCGCTGGCAAAGACTTTGGCAGCGACTCCACTTTCTAGTGCGGCTAGATTTGTTTCAAGATGATCGCGTGTGGGGTTTGATACTCGCGAGTATTCATAGCCTTTGTGTTCGCCGATCCCCTGTTGGACGTATGTGGACGTCGGATAGATGGGAACTGTGACAGCGCCGGTTAAAGGATCGGGTTCCTGACCTTTGTGGATTGCGCGTGTAGCAAAGCCATTATTTTTTTTATTAGTCATACATGACTATCTTTCGCCCCGCTGGGGCTTGCTCTGTTTTGTCTTTACATTCTTTCGCCGCTTCGCGGCTTGGTTCGATTTCGTCTTCGAAATTAGAGTCCGCCTTCGAAAATTTTCTTCGATAGATAGCGCTCGGCTGAATCTGGAACGACTGTTACTACTCGCTTGCCTGGGCCTAATCTTTGCGCGATCTTCAAAGCAGCAAACACATTCGCTCCACTGCTGGAACCTCCCAGCACGCCTTCTTGTGCAGCCAGTTTGTTTACTGTGGCGAATGCATCGGCGTCACTCACCATGACAATCTCATCGCAAACCGTTTTATCGAAATTTTTGGGGATAAAACTTGAACCGATGCCTTCGACTTTGTGTTTGCCCGGAGGACCACCGCCTAAGATTGAACCCTGAGTTTCCACCGCTATAGCCAAAACTTTGGGTAACTTCGTTTTCATATAGCGGGCCACGCCAGTGAACGTGCCAGCCGTTCCAGCGCCAATCACTACTGCATCTATTTTCCCTTCCATCTGGTCAAAGATTTCTTTGGCTGTGGTTTGCGAGTGATAGTCAGGGTTGGCGGGATTTTCGAACTGGCGCGCCATGAAGCCGTTGCATTTTGTCGCGAATTCTTGTGCTCGCTGGATTGCTCCGGCCATGCCTTCATCGTCCGGAGTGCGCGTTACTTCTGCCCCTAAGGCGCGCATGATCATTACTTTTTCTTCGGACATTCTTTGAGGCACAAAGAACGCCACTTCGTATCCGCGGCTTACTCCGATAAGGGCTAGACCGATGCCGGTGTTTCCTGCTGTGGCTTCGACGATGGTACTGCCTGGCTTAAGTAGTCCTTGCTCTTCTGCTTTGCGGATGATTCCTAGTGCGGCACGGTCTTTAATGCTGCCGCCTGGGTTGAGATATTCCAGCTTAGCGAAAACATCTGCGGAGCCTGAAGGAACGATACGGCGAAGTTTGAGGAGAGGAGTGCTGCCTACGAGTTGCGTGATGTCATCCGCTACGCGCAATGATGTCATCTTCTCGTGCACTCTTCAGACTACGAGCGATTGAGGGAAGCGTCAATTGGCTGAAGGGACGCACCCTACTTATTGCGTCCCGCCGGAGGTCCGATTCTGGCCCGCGTAGTATCCGCTACGTGTACGAGCTGTTAGCTTGCTGTAGCCTTTGGCTTTTACATCGATTTGGATAGTGCGGTATCCACCCTGAGCCTGAGGAACCGTCGGTTTGTAGACGATGGAATACTGGTTGCGGATGTCGCGGGCTACCGTGCTGCTGATTTCATCGACTTCGTCCACGGTCCTAGGGAAGAAAGCGATGCCACCAGTACGCTCAGTCAAGGCTTGCAGAGCACGCTTGGCCTTCTTGGGCTTGTCCTCGTCGCTCAATATGCCAATGGCGTAGATGGTCGGGCCATTGTCTACTTGCAGCATTTCGACTGCTTGCTCGAGGGAATTGCGGCTCTCGTCGTCAGCTCCGTCCGTCACTACGAACAACACTTTCTTTTGCAGTTTGGCGTTTTTGAGTTCGCTCTCCCACGCTGCAATGATGGCATCGTAAAGCGCGGTTCCACCTTTGGTGTCGATCTTCTCCAGAGCTTCTCTTAGTTTCTTGACGTCGCTGGTGAAATCCTGGTCGAGGTAATAGTCGTCATTGAAGTTGACTACGAAGACTTCGTCGTTCGGATTGCTTGCCTTCACCAGGTTGAGGGCAGCTTTACCAACTTTTTCCCGCTTGTCGCGCATGGAACCGGAGTTGTCGATCACGATGCCCATGGCGACCGGAATGTCTTCGTGGCGGAAAGACTTAATCGGCTGTACTCTGCCGTTCTCCAACACGGAGAAAGCATTCTGGTCAAGATTCGTGACCATTTTGCGGTCCTTATCCACCACGGTCACGTGAAGTGCTACTTCTTCGACCTGCTTCTTGAAAACAAAGCCGCCGGTCTCTGGCGCGCCCTGGTCTCCACCCTGAGTAGCATCCGCAGGTTGAGACTGATTAGCCGGAGCTTGGCTCGCCGACGGCTGACTAGATGGGGCCTGACTCGACGGAGGCTGGGCAACCGGAGCGGGATCTTGTCCCACGGGGGTAGAAGCTGGCGGTGCAGGCTGGGCCTGTGCCGGTTGATTTTGAGCAGGTTGGGTGGGTGCAGGGTTGACCTGCGCGTGCGAAGCAATAAAGGCAAAAGCCGCAAAGGCTATAAAAACAATGGTCTTGCTATTGCGAAGGTGCATAGTAACCCGTCTTGGCGTATACCCTCAGCGGCGGTAAACCCTTTGGCGGAATCAACTTCACTTTTATTTTACGCCATTTGCCGTCGTGGGTCGGGTTCTTTGGACGGTATCCGATCACATATTGGTTGCGTAGCTCTATACCTATTTTTGTGGCTACGTCAGCTAAGTCGTTTGGATTGTCGATTGTGTAGGCTCGGCCACCAGTCAGATCAGCGATGTCACTCAGTAGAACAGGGCCGTATCTCTCTTCCGTGCTAGCAAAATAGTGGTCATAGACGCCGATAGCATAAATCTGTACATCGGCTTCTTTCACTACCGAGCGGATTTCGCTTTCGGTGTAGCGGCTGTGGTTGTCTCCGCCGTCCGAAATAATGAGCAATGCCCGCTTCTGATATTTCGCCTGATGCATTTTGTTGATGCCGAGATAAATGGCATCGAGCAGCGCGGTGCGTCCTTTAGGAACGGTGTAGACCAGCTTGCCTTGAATGTCGTCGACCGATTGTGTGAAGTCAGAAAGTTGCTCCGGCTTGTCGGCGAAGGTGATCAGGAAAAATTCATCCTGTGGATTCGCCGTCTTGAAAAATTCCATGATCGCTTCGCGAGCGCGCTCGATCTTGCTATTCATGCTTCCGCTGAGATCAAAAATCACGCCGAGCGATACAGGAGCATCCTCACTAGAGAAGTGACGGATTTCCTGAGGCTCTTTTCCTTCCAGGATGTTGAAATTTTCTTTGTCGAGGCCGGTAACCAGCCGATTCATTGGATCCGTAATCGTGACTGGAACAAGGACCAGGTCCACATCTACTTTGAGAGGTTTATCGTGTGCCTTTAGAGCTGCATCCACCAAAGGGCTGGCTGGCGCGGGTTGTACAGGCTTAGGACGCGGCGTGATATGCACGTCATCGCCAAGACCCTGGGCCAACAGTAATGTGGGAACGCAGCAAGACAGAAGAAAAACTACGACTGCGTAAATGGCCAGAACCCGACGATTGATAGGCGGCATATGAGCCTCCTCACAACTGGAAAGGACATCCAGACCTCGACCGGATGCCGACCTGCACCCACCAAGGACAGGTCTATTCTTGCATTGCAGCCGATACTAGCACGTCAAGTGATTATCTCGCCAAGACTTTTTCCGCAATGCTGTCGGTAGTGCCAGTACCCGTCATACGCCTGCCAGCACGGGTCGTGCCATAGATGAAATCCTGTACAATTTCAACTCCAACTATGGCTTATATTTCACCTTTTCGCGCGCTCCGTTACGACCAATCGAAGGTCACACTGTCTAAAACTGTTACCCAGCCTTACGACAAGATCACATCGGCTATGCAGGAGCATTATTACGATGCCGATCCGCACAATTTGGTACGGATTATCCTGGGAAAAAGAGAAACTTCAGATAACGATCACAATAATGTGTACTCGCGGGCGGCGAAATATTTCGCAGAATGGCGTCGTGATGGTGCTCTGAAGCAGGATGTAGAGCCTTCTATTTATCTTTATGTGCAACAGTTTGCGGTACCGGGGAGCTCGGAGCGGCTGGAGCGGCGCGGGTTTATCGCGCTTGGACGGGTTGAGGACTACGCCAATAAGATCGTCTACAGGCACGAGCAGACGCTTTCCAAGCCCAAGGCCGACCGGCTAGACCTGCTTCGGGCTACCCAGGCTCATTTCGAGCAGATCTTCATGTTGTACAGCGATCCGGCTTCCGAGATTGATAACGCGCTGAACTTCAATACTCCTGCGGATATGGAAACTTTGGATGAATACCACGTGGCTCATAAGGTCTGGAAGGTTTCTGATCCGAAGCTGGTCAAACTCGTTCAGGACAAGATGGCGGACAAGAAGCTGATCATCGCTGACGGGCACCACCGCTATGAGACTTCGCTTAATTACCGGAATGAAAGACGGGCGGCAGCTGGTGGGACGGTAAATCCGAATGCTCCTTACGAGTTTACGGTGATGACTTTTGTGAACATGGACCGGCCTGGGTTGGTGATTCTGCCTACGCACCGGGTGGTACATGGGCTTGCAGATTACAACTCCGATGCTTTGCGTGATGGAGCGAAAGCTTACTTCCGCGTGAAGGAAATTGATCCGGAATTTGATGCTGCTGAGGCTGCGACTCTTCTGCGTGATGCTGGAAAGAACGGCACAGCTATCTTGGCGGTCACACACAACCGCGCGTTCATTTTTGATTCTCCGAAAGCTTCCGATCCCAAAGTATTCGCTGGGCTGTCAGCCAAACAGCAATCGTTGGATGTGGTTCAGCTGCACAAATGTTTGCTCGAGGGCGTGCTTGGTCTGTCGGAAGAATCCATCCGCAATCAGCAGAACCTTAGCTACATCCGCGATGCCGCCGAAGCGCTGGCGCAGGTACGGCGCGGATCGGCAAATGTGACCTTCCTGATGAATCCGGCAAAGATCGAGCAAGTCCGTGATATTGCATTCGCGGGCGACGTTATGCCGCAGAAATCGACGGACTTTTTCCCCAAGATGATCAGCGGCTTTACCACGTATGCGCTGGAGTAGCTGAAAAAACATCCAGTGATCGAATAAGATGTCCTCGTCGGGCCAATCCGCCGAGGACATTCTTATTTCAGTCGTTTCTCAGCACGCACGCTGGCTGCAACATTGTGCCCTTTTCTGCCTGTTGAGCCTGCTGCTCACTTCTTCCCTGCCCGGCGCTTCCGAAGAAAAACGTATTGCGATTTATTCGCTGGTGGCGAATTACTCGTTGCCGGTTTATGACCAGGGCGGACAGGACTATGTCGGGCTATTGGAAATTCTCGAGCCGCTGGGGACGGTGACATCGCAGACAAACGGCAATCGCTGGCGACTTCGTTATAACGACGTCGAGAGCCAGTTCAACGCCAACGCAACCAAGGTGCGCATACAAAACCGCGATCTCGATCTACCGGCGAACTTTTTGCTGGCTAGCGGCCGGGGACTGGTTTCGTTGTCTTCCCTGGCCACTCTGCTTCCGCAGATTCTGGGTGGACCGGTTACGTATCACGAGAACTCACGCCGGCTTTACATCGGGAGTGTGGGGGTTCATTTCACGGCACAGATTGGCGACGGCAGTCCGCCAGCGCTGGTTATGAGTTTCACTTCACCAGTAAATCCTCGAATCGCAACTGAGCCGGGCAAAGTGCAGATGCTGTTTACTCGCGAGCCACTGATGGCGCCGAGTTCGACGACTTTAACCTTCGACAGCAAAAGCATTCCTTCCGCCACCTATCAGGAGAACAATGGCGCGGCGGAAATTATCGTGAACACTCGCGTGCCACTATTTGCCAGCTTTAGCGATAATGGGCGGACCATCACGCTTTCTCCGGCGGCTCAAACCAAAGCTGCGGAAGCGAGCTCTGCCTCAGTCCCTCCCTTTACGACTCCATCCGAAGCTGCCGCACCTGAAACGCAATCGCCTTCGACTACGACTCCTACTGTTAACAAGATTTCTACCGTATTCGCAATCGTAGACGCGAGCCATGGAGGAGAAGAACGTGGGGCGATGCTAAGCGAACAGATCAGCGAGAAGGATGTCACGCTGGCCTTTGCTCGACGCCTGAAGCAGCAACTCGATGCAAAAGGATTTACCAGCATGGTTTTGCGCGATGCCGATAACGCATTGACTGTAGATCAGCGCGCAGATTTAGTGAACCAGGCGCATCCACGGATTTATATCTGCATTCATGCCAGTTCGATGGGGAAAGGTGCCCGTGTTTACAGCGGGTTGTTGCCGCCCGCGAATGGGGAAAATAGTGGCTCCTTTCTTAACTGGAATACGGCACAAGCCGGATTTTTGAAGCTGAGTCAGGACGTTGCTTCAGGGGTGACCCAGGAGTTGCAAAATGAACATCTGAGTGCGCGTCAGTTAGCGGCGCCGATTCGTCCTTTGAATAACATCGCTAGCGCTGCTGTGGCGATCGAGGTTGCTCCCAATGGAGATGTTGCGAGTTTGGAATCGGCGGACTACCAAACTTCCCTGGCTAACGGGATTGCTACTTCCATAGCGATCATGCGTGCGCGGCTGGAGAGTGGGCAATGATTCCCCGTCACCTGAAAATTGGGATTGCAGCCATGGCGCTGGTGGCATTGGTGATGGGATTTTTCGCTGGCCGCGAACGCAGGCTCGCGCGACAGCCGGAGCCTTCGGTTGCTGAGTCTCGTCCGGTGGCGCCGCCTCCTTCTGGGGCAACGGAGCAAGTTACGCTTTATGTTGCCTACGACGATCCCGGCGTGTTGTTGCCGCAGTCTTCGGTGATTCCATTGCCGAGCGGCCGTCAGCAACGAGCGGAAGAACTGTTGCACGCGCTAATGGATATATATGCAGGCAAAACTTCTCAACATCCTTTAGGACCGGGAGCGGATATTCGCAATGTGTATCTGGTGGATCCTGGGTTGGCGGTGGTTGATCTCAACCTGGCATTCGCGAATGGACATCGCTCTGGGATTCTTGTTGAAGAACTTACGGTTGTATCGCTGGTGGAAACTTTAACTGCGAATATTCCCGGGATTACGCGAGTGAAAATTCTGGTAAATGGGAAAGAACAAGACACTTTGGCAGGACATGCCGACCTCTCGCGCATTTATGAAGCTGCTAGCGCCGGGGATTTACTGAATCAGATGCGCGGCAATAACTGAGAACCGGAAACTTAGATCAGAGAACCAATTTTTTACCTTCTTCTTGATCACTACAAGCCGGTTCGTAATTTTGTTCTCAGTTCCCCGTTCCCGGTTCTCAGTGAAAACTTAATTTACAATCGCAGCTTATGCACTATCGTTCCGATAACCGCAATCCTGATCAGATGCGTCCTGTGAAAATCACTCCTGACTTCATTACTACGGCAGAAGGTGCTGTGTTGATTGAAGTGGGCAACACGCGGGTGATTTGCACCGCGTCCATTGAAGAAACCGTTCCCCCATTCATGCGCAATAGCGGCAAGGGCTGGATCACCAGCGAATATGGAATGCTGCCGCGCTCCACGCTGACTCGCAGCACGCGCGACGCTACCAAGGGACGGCAGAGCGGGCGCACTCATGAGATTCAACGGCTTATCGGCCGGTCGCTGCGGGCGGTGACCGATCTGGAACGGCTTGGGGAACGAACCATCTGGATTGATTGTGATGTCATTCAAGCGGACGGTGGAACACGGACGGCTTCCATTACTGGGGCATTCGTCGCATTGGGCCTGGCGCTGGAAAAACTGGTTCAGGCTGGGACTTTGACTTCGATCCCGTTGCGTGATTTTGTCGCGGCCATAAGCGTAGGAATTGTTGATGGCGAGGTTTTGCTCGACCTGAACTATGAAGAAGACTCACGCGCCGACGTGGATATGAATTTCGTCATGACTGCCGGAAATAAGATGGTTGAAGTACAAGCCACCGCCGAGCATCAAGTGTTCGATCAACAGCAGTTGAGCAAAATGCTGGGACTGGCGCAGCAGGGTGTGCAGTCCTTGATTGCCAAGCAGCAGGCAGTTTTGAAGCAATTGACGTTGCGGCAGTAGCGCTGTGCCTCGTTCTATGGCTGGTGAACAGGACATCATCAAACTGCCTCTGCCGAAAACTCCGCCGAAGCACACCTCGCGGCGGATTGGCATACATGCTTCGGCGGCAGGCGGAGTTCATACTGCGGCTGAACGAGCCTATCGGCTTGGTTGTAATACGCTGCAGATTTTTTCTTCGAGTCCGCGGCAGTGGGCGTCGTCGCCGTTGGCTCAGGCGCATTGTGATGAAATGGGCCGGCTACGGGAGAAATATGATCTCAAACCACTTGTGATTCACAACAATTACCTGGTGAATCTGGCGAGCACTACTCCGTCGTTTCTGGAAAAATCCATCGCAGCCTTTCGCGGAGAGATTGAACGGGCGTTGGCAGTGGGTGCGGATTTTTTGGTGATGCACCCGGGATCGTTTCGCGGAGCAGATCGCGAAGCGGGATTGCGGCAGACAGCGGCGGCGATTGCTGCGTCCGCCCACAAGCTTGATTTAGCCAAAGGTGGATTGAAGATTTTGGTGGAAAATTCTGCCGGAGCTGAATATTCGCTTGGCGGCAGCTTTGAGCAGGTGGCAGAGGTTTTGCATTATCTCCGCGATGTTGTTCCCAGCGCGGCTTGCATCGACACTTGCCACACTCATGTGGCTGGTTATGACATTGTCAGCGAAGCCGGCATGAAAAAAACGCTGGGTGAACTCGACAAAACAATTGGTTTAAAAAATGTCCACGTGTGGCATTGCAATGATGCTAAGGCGGCATGCGGCTCGAAACTGGACCGCCATCAGCACGTCGGCAAGGGGACGATTGGACTTGAACCATTTCGGCGACTGCTCAACGATCCACGACTCAAACATGCGGCCTTTATTGCGGAAACACCGATTGATCAGCCGGGGGATGACCGCAGGAATGTTGAGGCGCTGAAAGCACTGGTCAAGGATGGAAAGAAAAGCTAGTTGAAGTTTCTTCGGCGCAGGCAATTGCGTACGGAACGAAAGACTGTGTCGCCAACCACGGGGATTCTACGCAGCCCTCCTATTTGTCTCTTCTCCCATTCCACGCGTGTCTCATAACTCCGTACCTGTAAATATTTGGCGATCGCCAACATCTCTCCCGGAATATCGCGCGGTGTGCTGTGAAAATCCCGGATTGCCTTCACATAGATCTGCAACCAATGTTGTGCGGCAACCGCCAAGTCTGCTTGGCTGCGTGTAAGCTCACAAACGCTCGCTGCATCGTATGGGTCGTATCGATCAATTTCGGCCACTAGGCTCTCCGCACACAGCGGCTGCGTTAAAACTCCCTGACCAAAGTTCATCGGACGCAAGGCTGAAAAATTTTCCGCAGTGACCATTGGGCCGGCTCCTGCAAAATCGCAAAGCACGACTGCGCATCCGGCGGCCATTGCTTCCAAGGCACAACGTGCCTTGGCAAAAACGATGTCATATTGAGGCAGCACAGAACCGGGATCGCTCACGGCGGTTCCAGCCGCCAATCCCACGACATCGAGTTTCAGTCCTCTTTGTTGGCAGGCTTTGCGCACATGCGGCAGGTGCGTCGAACGTTCTGCATAGTTGCTGAAAACCAAGGCTTGTTTGGGTTTTTCAGGCAGCGTGGAACGCTTTGGGAAACGGTGCAGGTCAACTGCGTTTTCAATAATTTGAACCTCTTGGATATTTGGGACTTCTTCCAGGCGTTTTTTGCATCTTTGGTCCACTGCAACATATCGATAAATTCGGGGGAAATAAAAAGGTTGATCCACGGTTGGCGTTGCGGTGTGGCAAACGTAGACGGCCGGAGTCGATGAAAACCGTAAGAGCGCTTCAAGTAATTCCGGAAACTGTTGACCGTGGATGACATCGGGAACCTCAGTGAGTCTTCCCAGGTCTGAAACAACTTTGATTCCAGCGGCACGAATGTCATTAGCCATTGTGCCGGGATGGGGCGAATACACCATTGGCTGATGGCCCTGGCGTTCGAGTTCGATGGCCAAATCACGGACTACTACTTCTACCCCTGCGTATCTTTCCAGATAGGCATTAGTGATTAGCACTTTCATGGCTAGCTGAATCAATGGCTAGCATGAACTGAAAAGGAATTCCATCTCCGAGAGGGACGTTGCCCCAAAGTGCAAATGGCCCGCTCCCAATTAAGAACGACGCTTCGTTGTAAAATTAAAAGATTACCCGTACCACGAAATTCACTCTATGCCGCAGGACGAAAGCAACAAACTGACTGAAGACCGCTACGACGCGCAGCGCATTGAGCCCAAATGGTTTGAGCGCTGGAAAAATGACGCCTCTCTCTACGCCGCCGAAGTGAACTCCGGTAAGCCCAAGTATTACGTGCTGGAGATGCTTCCCTATCCTTCCGGTGCGCTGCACATGGGGCACGTTCGCAATTACTCCATTGGCGATGCGCTTGCCCGCTACATGTGGATGAATGGCTACAACGTGCTGCATCCCATGGGATGGGATTCGTTCGGGCTTCCGGCGGAGAATGCTGCGATTTCTAACAACACCCCTCCGCGTGAGTGGACGTTGTCGAACATCGGCAAGATGAAGGCGCAGATGAACCGGCTCGGGTTCGCCTATGACTGGTCGCGCGAGGTTACGACCTGCCTGCCTGAGTACTACAAGTGGAACCAATGGTTCTTTCTTAAGTTGTTTGAGAAGGGGTTGGCTTATCGCAAGAAGAGCAAGGTGAATTGGTGCCCGAAGTGCGCGACTGTGTTGGCAAATGAGCAGGTGGTTGGCGGGCGCTGCTGGCGGCATGAGGACACGATTGTTGAGCAGAGGGAATTGGAACAGTGGTTTGTTAAGACCACGGCTTACGCGGATGAATTGTTGGCTGGCTTGGAAAAGCTTGAGGGCTGGCCGGACAAAGTCCGCACCATGCAGCGGAATTGGATTGGGCGGAGTGAGGGGACTCTAGTTGATTTCAAGTTGGACGGTGAGGGCACAAAAATCACTGTCTTCACAACGCGCGTGGATACGATCTTTGGCGCGACTTCTGTCCAGTTGGCGCCTGAGCATCCGCTGGTTACGAACTTCGCTGCTTGTGAAACGAAGTTGCGGGCTGAAGTGGACCAGATGATTGCTGAACAGCGCAAAGCTAAAGAAGTCGGCGATATTGGTGCAATTCAAAAGCATGGCGTGAATACTGGGCGGTTTGCTGTCAATCCTTATAGCGGCGAGAAGGTTCCTATTTGGGTGGCTAATTACATCCTGATGGATTATGGAACCGGGGCCATCATGAGTGTGCCTGCTCATGATGAGCGGGATTTTGAATTTGCTACAAAGTATGGGATTCAGATTCGTGAGGTGATTAAACCTACCGGTTTGGCGGGCGAGTCGCCCGCCACCACTCAACCATTATCACTACAGAGTCCGGAACTTCCTTTCACTACTCATGACGGGACGTTGGTGAACTCTGGCGAGTTCAATGGCCTTGGTTGTGATGACGCTATTAAGAAGATGGCGGCGTTTGCCGAGAAGAATGGATTCGGCAAAGCTACCGTCACTTTTCGCTTGAAAGATTGGGGGATTTCCCGGCAGCGGTACTGGGGTACACCGATACCTATGGTGTATTGCGAGAAAGATGGTGTTGTTCCAGTCGCAGAAAAAGATTTGCCTGTCATTCTGCCCGATAACGTGGACATCACTTTGACTGGCGGGTCTCCGCTGGGGCGCGTGCCGGAGTTTTTGAATACTACTTGTCCTAAGTGCGGTGGACCTGCGCGGCGGGAGACTGACACCATGGATACGTTTGTGGATTCGTCCTGGTACTTCTACCGCTACACAGACGCCCGCAATGACAAGGCTCCGTTTGATTCGAAGATTGCTAATTACTGGTTCCCAATTGACCAGTACATCGGCGGGGTTGAGCACGCGATTCTTCATCTTATTTATTCACGTTTCTGGACCAAGTTCATGCGCGATCTTGGCATGATCAAGCATGATGAGCCTGCGGAGCGGTTGTTCACACAGGGCATGGTGATCAAAGACGGCGCCAAGATGTCCAAGAGTTTGGGCAATGTCGTGTCACCGGATGAGATGGTGAAGCGCTACGGTGCAGACTCGGCACGTCTTTATAGTTTGTTCGCGGCGCCTCCGGACCGCGATTTGGATTGGCAGGACACCGGCATTGAGGGGATTCAGCGATTCCTCGGGCGCGTGTTTCGTTTTGTGCACCGCAATGCGCAGCCGGAACATCCGGATTGGCGGAAGCCTGTGCCGAGTGAATTGTCTTCTGAAGCGCGTCAGGTGCAGCGCAAACTTCATCAGACAATCAAGCGTGTGACCGACGATTTCCAGGGACGCTGGCATTTCAATACTTGCGTCGCTGCTGTCATGGAGTTGACCAATGCGCTCTACGAGGCAGAGGCTGGGAAAAATCCGTTACCTGTTACGTTGCTTGCGGATGTGCAGCGGAACTTGACGCTGTTGTTAGCGCCCTTTGCACCTTACCTTGCTCACGAGCTTTGGGAAATGTTGGGTGAAAAAGGCTCGCTGATTAAAACGGCTTGGCCGAAGTTTGATCCGGCGCTGGCGAAAGAGGATGAGATTGAAATTCCTGTGCAGGTGAACGGTAAGCTGCGCGGGGTGATTGTTGTTCCCATAGATACTGACCAAGGCAAATTGCAACAGTTGGCTGCGGCCGATCCTAAAGTTCAGGGGTTTACTACCGGCAAGCAAGTAGTCAAAGTGATTGTAGTGCCGGGCAAGCTGGTCAACATTGTGGTTCGCTAAATGAATTAAGACGCAGGCTTTTCGGCCTGCGTCTTTTTCATTCTATTCCCCGGTAGTCGTTCCTCCCTGATTGAACACCAGCGATTCTGTACGGTTGTCGAACTGAATTTCCATGAGCGCCCTGGTGTTGTTGTCGAGGGCCCTGGTGGTCACTGAGCTGTTTTCCGCTTTTTTGGGAAGCTCTACGAGTTTTCCTTCCGTTGTCGCCACTACATTTTTGCCTTTAAGAATGTTGACTTGCACATTGTCCCCGGTGCGGTTCCATTCGACTTTGTAGTCGCCGGGAGCTACCTGGGTCGACCCGATCTGTACTGCGTTTGCGAGATTTATGGTCCCACGATCTTTCGACTTTGAATCTGCGAATAAACCAGCGGTAGTTATGAGGCAGAAGACTGCGACCACTGCTAAGTATTTGGGATATTTCATGCACAACTCCTTGCATCCAGCTGAGCGGTGGCCAGAATGATTATTTAAGTATTCTCTTGGAAAGATGCGGTGGTTTTGCTGGATGGTTGCAACTGCACTGCCGGCCTAAGGTAAAACCTTTGTAAGAAATCTTAAAGTTAGTAGTAATTGAGTAAGGTATTCTAACCACAGCATGAAACGGCGTTCAGCCACACTTGAAGGCTTCAAGTTGATTTTCCGCCGGCCATCGCTTGGCATGGGAGAGATTTCCTGGCGCTGGAGTTTCGGTGCTGGCGCTACCGCGCTCTTGTGCTTTTCATTTCTCGAATATTTAGACACTCTTCCTGTCAGCAATCGTGATTTATTTTTGCTCCGCAGTCGCCAGCCGGCGTTTGTCTCCAAAGCGCTCTCGCACATCCTGGCGGGCAGTGGGCCACGGTTTATGGTGGCTACGGGTCTGCTTGCGTTGACTCTGACATTGGCTTGGGTGGTGATTGCTTCTCTGGGGCGGGCTGCGACTCTTAAAGGCTTACTGAGCTACTTCTGGGCTGAAGATGCCGGCAAGATGTTTCCCTTCCGCATGAAAGCGATTTACGGTTTGAACTTTTTGCGTGCGGGAGCAGTGTTGGCAGTTTCGGTGGGCTCGGTTGGAGCAATGATTCTGGGCGGCATGGTGTCCTCGGAGAAAAATCCCTCGCCAGGGCTTACGTTTTTAATTTTTCTGGTTGTGTCCACGATGGCTTGGCTGACATGGTCGGTGATGAATTGGATTTTGTCGTTAGCCAGCATATTCGTTGTCACCAACAACGTAGACACACTTGGCGCGATTGGGGATGCAGTTGGCATGGTCCGCGAACATTTCGGAGCGATAATGTCTGCCAGCACGTGGTTTGGGTTGGCGCATATCGGTGTAATTTCTGTTGCGAGCTCAGTCATTGCATTTCCTTTGGCATTTGTTGGGGTACTACCCGGACGATTGGTTTTCTTTGCGGTCCTCCTGATCGCCATGCTTTATTTCGCTGTTGTGGATCTCTTGTATCTGGGACGGCTGGGGTCATATGTGTGGATCGTGGAAGGGCCTGCGATTGAACCAGAGCCGCTGATCGTTGCACCCCCTCCAGTGATTCCGCCACCACCAGTTTATTTGGCACCGTCCGATGACCGCGTCGATCCGGACGATCTGATTCTTAGCGATATTCCCGTCGCCTAATGACTGGCCACATGAGCATTTTTCATGCTTGCCATTTTCCTTTACACTGATATGCCGATTTGAGAAACTTCTTAGTGGAAACTCAATCCATCGTCGTCCTCGACTTTGGCGCGCAATATTCGCAGTTGATCGCGCGCCGCATCCGTGAACAGAATGTTTTCTCTGTAGTACTTCCCTGCACGGCTACGCTCGATGAAATCCGCAGCTATTCGCCTGTGGGCATTGTGCTGTCTGGAGGGCCGTCGTCTGTGTATGACAAAGACGCACCTCCGGCGGATCCGAAGGTATTGCAAATGGGATTGCCGGTGCTGGGGATTTGCTACGGCTTGCAGTACATGGTCCATGCGCTAGGTGGGAAGGTAAGTCCGGCGGCGAAGCGCGAGTATGGACATGCGCAGGTTGAAGTGAAGAATGGCTCGCAGCTTTTTGATGGACTGCCGAAGACGCTGCAAGTTTGGATGTCCCACGGGGATGAAGCGGAAAAATTGCCTGAAGGATTTCAGCTAACAGCTAGCTCTCCGAATGCAGTTGCGGCCATTGAGAACCCAGCACAGAAATGGTGGGCTGTGCAGTTTCATCCGGAAGTCCATCACACGCCGCAGGGTTCGGAGATTCTGCGCAACTTTACTTTGAAGATTGCTGGAGCCAAGGCAAATTGGACAGCGCAGCGGTTTATTGATGACACCGTCGACAGCATACGCAAGCAGGTTGGCCATGGACGGGCGATTTGCGCGCTATCCGGCGGGGTTGACTCTGCCGTCGCAGCAGTTTTGGTGGATCGCGCTATGCGCGACGCTGACGGCAAATCGCGGTTGACTTCTGTTTTCGTCAACAACGGTGTTCTGCGCAAAAACGAATTCCAGAAAGTGCAGCAGAATCTCCGCGACAAGCTTGGACTTCACCTGGTTGCAGTCGATGCCTCGGAGAGGTTCCTCAGCAAACTGGCTGGCGTCACCGACCCCGAGAAAAAACGCAAAATCATCGGCAATGAATTTATCGCCGTGTTCGATGAAGAAGCACAGCGAATCGAGCAGCAGGAAGGCAAAGTGGACTGGCTGGTTCAGGGAACACTTTATCCCGATGTGATTGAGTCACGTTCGGTGCGCGGACCGTCACAGGTGATCAAGTCACATCACAACGTCGGCGGGCTTCCGGAGAAGATGAAGCTCAAACTGATCGAGCCGCTGAAAGAACTGTTTAAAGATGAAGTACGCAAGATTGGACGTGATCTTGCAATGCCCGAAGAGATTTTGCAACGCCAACCCTTCCCGGGGCCGGGGTTGGCGGTGAGGATTGTCGGTGAGGTTACACCGGAACGGGTTACCATTTTGCAGAATTGCGATGAGATTGTGGTCGATGAAATTAAAAATGCCGGACTGTACAAAAAGATCTGGCAGTCGTTCGCGGTGCTTTTACCCGTCATGAGCGTTGGCGTTATGGGTGACATGCGAACTTACGCTTACACCTGTGCTGTCCGCGCTGTGTACTCTGAAGACGGTATGACTGCAGATTGGGTTGACCTGCCACATGAAGTATTAAAGACAATTTCCAACCGAATTGTGAATGAGGTGAAGGGCGTGAACCGCGTGGTTTATGACATCACTTCCAAGCCACCGGGGACGATCGAGTGGGAATAGCATCGCTCTAGTCCGTACCCGCATCAAAGGTACGAAATGCCACAACCTACATCAGACGCCCTCGTATTTCTGGGAGCCACCGGCGACCTCGCTTACAAGAAAATCTTTCCCGCCTTGCAAAAACTGGCCAAACGCGGCCATTTGAACATTCCAGTGATTGGTGTGGCTAAGAATGACTGGATGCTGGATCAACTGAAAGCACGTGCTAAGGATAGTGTTGAACATTTCGGGGGGCTCGATCCTGAAGGCTTCGAAAAGCTGATGAACGTGCTCCGTTATGTGGACGGGGATTATGCTGATCCCAAAACTTTTCAGCAGGTCCGGAAGGAGTTGGGCAATGCTCAGCATCCGCTGCACTATTTGGCCATTCCACCCAACCTTTTCTCAGAGGTTGTGCAGCAGTTAAAAGCGGCGAACTGCACAGAGGGCGCTCGTGTGGTTTTGGAAAAGCCGTTCGGACGGGATTTGGCTTCCGCGCAAAAGTTAAATCAGACTCTACACAGCGAATTCAACGAGCCGGACATCTTTCGCATCGATCACTACCTTGGTAAGAATGCGGTACAGAACGTCGTGTTCTTCCGCTTCGCCAATTCTTTCTTAGAGCCGCTGTGGAACCGTCGCTATGTCGAAAGCGTGCAGATCACCATGGCGGAAAATTTTGGTGTGCAGGGTCGTGGTGGATTCTATGAGCAGGCTGGCGCTCTACGCGATGTGGTGCAAAACCACCTTCTGCAACTATTGTGCAATATCGCGATGGAGCCTCCACCGAACACCGATATCGAACGCGTGCGCGACGAGAAAGTAAAAGTGCTGCGCAGCATCCGTACGCTTACGCCTAAAGACATTGTGCGCGGACAATTTGATGGATACCGCGACGAGCCCGGAGTCAAAAAAGATTCACAGGTAGAAACTTACGTTGCATTGCATGTAGCGATTGATTCCTGGCGCTGGAAAGGTGTGCCGTTTTATATTCGCGCCGGCAAATCGATGGCAGTTACCGCGACAGAAGTATTCGTTAAGTTGCGTCAGCCCCCAGCAATTTTTGCCGACGACGCACCCGATCACAATTATTTCCGTTTTCGTGTAACCCCTAATCTCGAGATCGCAGTTTCCGCGCTGGTCAAAGCGCCTGGAGATGAAATCCACGGCAAGATGACAGAGCTTACCTTCATGGAAGCGTCCGATCCCGAGGAGATGTCTGCTTACGAGGAGTTGCTGGAGGATGCAATGTGCGGAAACCAGATCCACTTTTCGCGTCAGGATTACGTGGAAGAGGCGTGGCGGATCGTAGATCCTGTGCTGGATAATGCAACTCCTGTACATCCCTACAAGCCGGGGAGTTGGGGACCGTCTGAGGCCGATGCATTAGTCGCTGCAGATGGTGGATGGCTCCAACCGCGGGGTTAAACCGTTTCACACCCACAAAACAAAGGATTTTGAGCCTTACCCATTTTGCGTCCAGACGTAAACCTTAGTATCCTGATCAGCGTCTAACCAACGCCCTGATGAATCTCAACACCAGATACCTAGCCGCAGCTACCGTCGTTTTCGCCTCTATGGCTACAGCTCAAATCGAGCCTGCCGGCCAACAGACCATAGCAGCCCCTGTGCCCTATGCCTCATTGAGCCAGGTCAGCAGCCTTTTGGGCCAGCTCGAACAACAGTCGCAAGCCACGCAAGTCGACCTCGCCAAATTGCGCATTGACCGCTGGAAGACTGATTCCACCAGTAAAAAACAGGCGCAGTCCAATGTCGAATCAGTCAGCCGAAATTTGCATGATGCGTTGCCGGCAATCATGGGAGAGTTGCGCGCGGCTCCAGAGAGCCTTGTTTCCACGTTCAAGCTGTATCGCAATCTGGATGCGCTTTACGACGTTCTCGGATCGGTTGTTGAATCTACTGGCGCGTTCGGCTCGAAAGACGAGTTTCAACAGCTGGCGAATGACCTGACTGCGATTGAAGGCTCACGCCGTTCCTTTGCCGATCGCATGGAAACTTTGGCGGGGACAAAAGAAGTCGAGTTAACCAAGTTGCGCAGCCAGATACATACAGCGCAGCAGGCATCCGTGCCAACTACTCCAAAGAAAGTTGTCGTGGATGACACGGAAACTCCTAAAAAGCCGGTCAAGAAAGCTGTGCCCAAACCTCCGAGCACAAGCACCAAGCCTGCGGCGGGAACGACGGCTCCTGCTGCCCCTCCGAAAACCCAATAGTTACTTAAAGCTGGGAAATTCAATTAGTTTTTAGTTGCCAGTTCTCTGATCTCAGTCAACATCCCCTTAATTTACTGAAAATAAATCACTTTTATATGGAACCTTGGTTGCCTTTACGGGGTCTATCTGTATTAGTAGGTGGTTCCAGTAGGCATTTCGGACAGTGACTTTTGTACGGGTTGTTTAGCGCAGTGCAGCCTATAATAAGGGGGACGCCATGAGAGTAATGGCGGGAGCAGCCACCTTGGGTGAATTAGCAAGCGCAATTGGAATTCGGACGCAGGAAGCGGCGATTGTCGCCGAACTGAAAGCCGGATCGGAAGAAGCTTACAACTGGCTGATTGGGGAGTTTCACCAGCCGGTCTACAGCCTGGTGTATCGCATCGTGAGCGACTCGGCCGATGCGGCTGACACTACGCAGGACGTTTTCCTGAAAGTCTTCCGCGGGATGAAACAGTTCCATGGTGAGTCCAGCCTGAAGACGTGGATTTACCGGATTGCGATTCACGAAGCGTCGAATCGCAAACGCTGGTGGTTCCGGCACAAGGCCAAGGAATCGTCGATTGAGCCGATGCAGGATCAAGGCTCGGAAGATTTTATCCCCGGATATAAAGACACACTTGTTGACCAGCATGAATCGCCGCTGGAATGTTTTGCGCACGAGGAAGTGCGCGTTCGGGTGGAAGAAGAGTTGAGGAAAGTTGCTGAGCCGTACCGTACGACTGTGGTTCTTCGCGACCTGGAAGAAATGTCGTACGAAGAAATTGCGGAGATCACACAGGTCTCGCTCGGCACGGTGAAGTCGCGGCTTACGCGTGGACGCGAAGCGCTGCGGCAACGTCTCGTAAGTTATGTAAAAGAAGTGGGCTCCGAACTGGGGTTAGAGGCTCCGGAGGAGAAGTCCACCAAGATGAAAGCTTCACGCTCTCGGGTAGCAGTTGGTGGAGTCGAGGTGATGCCATGACTTGTGGCCAAACCAAATCGTTGTTTTCGCCGTATCTGGATGGCGCGGTGACCGGCACTGAGATGCAGGCCGTCAGCCGGCATCTGGAAGGCTGCGAATCCTGCCAGGAGCATTATGTTTCGCTGCGTCAGACGCAGCAACTGTTGGGCAAAGTGGGACGCAGAAAAGTTCCGGCTGAGGTCGGATTAAAATTGCGTGTGGCGATGTCGCAGGAGATCGCGCGCTCGAAGCGTCCGGTGATGGCGAATCTGCTTGTTCGCTTAAGCAATGCAATTTCGAGCATGATGGTTCCGGCTACGGCTGGACTTGCCAGTGCTGTTTTAGTTTTCGGAGTATTGATGGGATTCATGGCTGCACCTTTGCAAGCCGGGAACCCTGATGTTCCATTGGTTGTGGGAACCGATCCTCAGGTACAGCAGATCAGCTTTGGAGCCACGCTGGATTCCATTCATGAAGGCTCATTGGTGATTGAAGCGGACGTGGATTCTCACGGGCGCGTTCAGGATTACCACATTCTTTCGGATGAGGGAACGTCGCCTGAGCTGCTTCCGCAGGTGAAGAATATGTTGATCTTCACGACCTTCCGTCCGGCGACTGCTTTTGGGCGTCCGACTACGGGACGGGCGATTCTGTCGTTCTCCAAGATCAGTGTGAAGGGATAAGCTGCATCAGTTCTAAAAGCCTCAGAGCCTTACGGTTCTGGGGCTTTTTTGTTTTCGTGTGAAGACGGCTTGCCCCGTCTGTCTTGTCTTTTAACCCGCCACACGCGGGGCAAGCCCCGCCTCCACACGGTTATTGGGATAAACTAGTAGGCCATCTGAAGGAGTCGTCATGTTAGTTGTCATGAAAGCGCACGCCACCGAAGAGGAAGTGCGTGCGGTATGCCAAAAAATCGAATCGATGGGCTATCGCGCCCATGCTCTGCCGGGGGCGGAACGCACGGCCATTGGAATCACCGGAAATAAAGGTGTGGTCGAACCCGGCTCGCTCGACGAAATGTCCGGCGTCCAAGAGTTGATTCGCGTCAGCAAACCTTACAAGCTGGTCAGCCGCGACATCAAGCCTGACAACACAGTTATTCGCTTTAAGGGTACTGATGCCACCATCGGCGGAAAAGGGTTGGCCATCATGGCTGGTCCTTGCTCGATTGAAAGTCACGAGCAGGCATTCGCGGTTGCGGAACGCGTGTCACAGGCAGGTGCACAGTTTTTCCGCGGCGGAGCTTACAAGCCACGGACCTCTCCGTATTCTTTCCAGGGATTAGGTGAAGAGGGTCTGCGCATCATGGCTGATGTGCGCGACCGTTTTGGACTGAGGATTATTACCGAAGCCATCGATAACGAGTCGATGGACCTAGTGGAAAAGTACGCCGACATTATTCAGATCGGTGCGCGCAATATGCAGAACTACTCGTTGCTTAAGCGTGCGGGCAAGGCGAAGATTCCGGTCATGGTGAAACGCGGTATGTCTGCTACGCTCGAAGAGTTTTTAATGGCGGCCGAGTATGTAATGAGCGAGGGAAACTACCAGGTTCTATTGTGTGAACGCGGCATCCGTACTTTTGCGGACCACACTCGCAATACGCTCGATTTGAGCGTTGTTCCTGCGGTACAGAGACTGAGCCATTTGCCAATCGTGGTTGACCCAAGCCAGGGCACGGGCAAACGCAACAAGGTCACGCCGCTGTCGCGGGCGGCCATTGCTGTCGGCGCCGATGGATTGATTATCGAAGTTCATCATCAGCCGGACAAAGCATTGTCGGATGGAGCGCAGTCGATCTTTCCTGATCAGTTTGATGAATTGATGACGCAAGTGCAGCAAATTGGAGCGGTCGTGGGAAGAACCGTATCGGGAATTGGCGCGCATGTTTCAGGGTCGAATTTGGCGGCGGTTGGCAGCGAAGCTCACCCTGTTTAGTGTCTTTGTCATCAGCACGAGGTCGAGTCCCTGAAAAAACTTTTATTCATTGTCATTCTGCTGCCGATTATCGGGGGCCTGGGCTGGTTGTACTTCCGCCCGCGCGATCTGCGCAACTTCGGGCCCGCTTACCGCGAGTACGCTTACGTCACCAACGGCAAGAGTAATACGGTCACAGTCATTGATCTCCGCACATTTGAACTCGGGCCAACCATACACGTCGGGATGAACCCTACCGGGGTTACGGCGAATGGCAAGAAAAACGAAGTTTATGTGGTAAATACGGCGTCGAATAACATCAGCGTCATTGATTCGGAGAAGAATGCGGTTGTGGCGACCATTGGCGTGCATGCGATTCCGTACTTCATCGATGTTTCTGAAGATGGAAAGCGAGGATACGTCGCAAATTCGCATTCAGCCAATGTTTCGGTGATTGATCTGGAGAAGCGTGCCGTCATTACCAACATTCGTGTTGGAGCTGATCCGGGGCAGGCTAAGGTTTCCCCGGATGGATTAACTCTTGTCGTCAGCAATCGGGGGGACAATTCGGTTTCTTTAATCAGCACGCAGGAACTGCATGTGCGCTCGACGTTGCCGATTTGCGCACAGCCTACCGATATTGCCATCCTTCCAGACAACAGCAAGGCATTCGTGGCGTGCAGCGGCTCGTCACAGGTGGCATCGATTGATTTAAAAACCGACAAGGTGCTGGCGCTGCTCGATGTGGGAAAAAGCCCTGTTCATCTAGCGTTGAAACCAGACGGCGGCGAACTGGTGGTAAGTAACTTCGATTCGGACAGTATTTCTATCATCGAAACAACGACCAATGAAGTTGGCGGGAGCTACTTGATTGGGAATGGCCCGGTGCGTGGTGTGGTATCGGCTGACAATTCACGCTTGTACGTCAGCAACTTTCGGTCGGACACTGTGGCTGTCTACGATATTGATATCGGTAAGGTGGTGGCTTCAGCGCCCGCTGGAAGCCATCCCGATGGATTGGCGCTAACCCAGGACCAAAATTATTTGCTGGCGCTTAATTCACAGAGTGGAGATGTCACCGTGATTCAGAAGCGGCGTAAGACCACCAAATTGGAGCCGGGTGAATATACGCTGCTGACAATGATCCCGGTGGGGTCGCAGCCGAACAATATCGCGGTGAAGTCGTTCAGCCTGGCCAAACAATAATTAAAGGTTAGCGCCGTGGCACTTCTTGTACTTCTTGCCTGAACCGCAGTGGCAAGGATCGTTGCGTCCGATCTTTTCTCCGCGAATGACCTGTTGAACCTGCTGCGTTTCACCTGCGCCTGCCATGCGTGCCTGTTCCAACTCACGACGTTTCTTGCGTTGCGAGGCTTCCACAAAATCATCGATGGAAGTCGAGATGCCACGCGGCGGGCGTTGACCGTTGCCTTCCCCGCCATGCTCGGCTTCAATCACAGTTTCTGGCTCAGCTGTGGCAGCAACCTGTGTTGGCCGTTCCAATATCTGCATCAGATATAAATACCGGACGGTATCTTCCTGCGAGCGTTGCATCATGGCTTCAAACATCTCGAAGGATTCACGTTTGTATTCGACCAACGGATCTTTCTGGCCGTATCCGCGCAGACCAATTCCCTCTTTCAGGTGGTCCATGTCGCGCAGATGGTCTTTCCATTGCTGGTCGATCACACTGAGCATAATCATGCGCTCGTGATAGCGCATGGCATCGGGACCGATTAACTTTTCTTTGGCGTCGTAGCGCTGTTTGAGTTTTTCGAAAATGGCATCGCCGAGTTCTTGGCGGTTCAAGGTTTCAGTCTTGATACCCTCCGCAACGATATCGACACCAAACCGGGTGAAGATTGCATCCTTCAGGCCTTTGGTATTCCAATCATCAGGATGAGTCTTGAGTGGGCAGAACTCCTCCATCAAGTCACCGAGGATACCGACTACGTATTCTTCGAGAATCAGGTCCTTTTGATCGACGCCTTGCAACAACTGGCGGCGCAGGCTGTAGACCGCTTCGCGCTGCTTGTTCATTACATCGTCGTATTCGAGCAGGTGTTTACGGGATTCGAAGTTCTGCCCTTCGACAGCTTCCTGGGCTTTTTCGATACGGCGTGTGATTAGACGCGACTCGATGGGGACGCCCTCTTCCATGCCTAAGCGTTGCAGAAGATTTGAAACCCACTCTTTGGCGAAGATGCGCATCAGGTCATCTTCAAGCGAGAGATAGAAGCGCGAGGAGCCTGGGTCACCTTGACGTCCAGCGCGTCCACGAAGCTGATTGTCGATACGTCTCGACTCGTGGCGTTCAGTACCGAAAATGTGCAAGCCGCCGGCTGCGATGACGTCATCGTGCTCTTTGTCAGTTTCCTGCTTGTGGCGGGTGTAGATCTCGTTCCACTTCTCGGTCGGCACCACAAATTCTTTCCCGGCGTAGTACCAGACAGTGGTCTGGTCGTCTTCTTGTGGGCCTTCGATTTTGCCTTGTGCGGCGCGGAATGGCTGGGCGAGTCCCTTCTTAAGGGACTCCTGCTTGGCCATGAATTCAGGATTGCCGCCGAGAAGGATGTCGGTGCCGCGGCCGGCCATGTTGGTAGCAATCGTCACCATGCCTTTGCGTCCGGCCTGAGCAACGATTTCCGCTTCACGCTCGTGAAACTTGGCATTGAGGACGACGTGCTTGATGCCCTTTTTCTTCAGCAGTTCAGAAAGACGCTCGGATTTTTCGATGGATGTCGTACCGACCAGTACCGGCTGCCCGGTGGCATAGAGTTTTTGAATCTCATCCGCCGCTGCGTAGTATTTTTCCTTTTCCGTGCGGTAGACAACGTCCGGATTTTCTTTGCGCAGTAATGTCTTGTTGGTGGGAATCACCATGACTTCGAGCTTGTAAATCTTTTCGAACTCTGGCGCTTCGGTTTCCGCGGTACCGGTCATGCCAGCCAGTTTTTTGTACATGCGGAAATAATTCTGGAAAGTAATAGTCGCCAGGGTCTGGTTTTCGCGCTCAACCTTCACGCCTTCTTTCGCTTCGACTGCCTGATGTAAACCATCCGACCAGCGACGGCCGGGCATCATGCGTCCGGTGAACTCGTCGACGATGATGACTTCGCCGTCTTTGACCACGTATTCGACGTCACGCTTGTAGAGTGCGTTGGCCTTAACGGCTACTTCGACGTGGTGTTTGAGGTCCCAGTTTTCCGGATCGGCGATGTTGCCGATCTCCAACAGTTGCTCAACTTTTTCCCAGCCCTCGTCGGTGACGGTAATGTTGCGGTGTTTTTCGTCAACCACGTAGTCGCCGGTGTAAGTTGGCGGCTCTCCGGGAGGTCCGGGGATTTCTTCACCTTTTTCCAACTTGGGGATGATGCGGTTGACCTTGAAATATTTGTCAGTGGACTCTTCGCTGGCGCCGGAAATAATCAACGGCGTACGGGCTTCATCGATCAGGATGGAATCGACTTCGTCCACGATGGCAAAATTGTGTCCACGCTGCACGCAATCTTTCAGGTCGAACTTCATGTTGTCCCGCAGATAATCGAACCCGAATTCGTTGTTTGTGCCGTAGGTGACATCGGCAGCGTAGGCGTCGTGGCGCTCCTGATCGTCGAGGTCGTGAACAATCACCCCGACGCTTAACCCGAGGAAGCGATAGAGCTTGCCCATCCACTCCGAGTCGCGTTTTGCAAGATAGTCGTTGACTGTGACGACGTGGACGCCGCGTCCACTAAGCGCGTTGAGATAGACCGGAAGCGTGGCGACCAGGGTTTTCCCTTCTCCCGTCTTCATTTCTGAAATCTTGCCGCTGTGCAACACCATGCCGCCGATCAACTGAACATCGAAATGGCGCATGTTGAGGACGCGCCGTCCGGCCTCGCGGCAGACGGCGAAGGCCTCTACCAAAATTTCATCCAATACCTGCTGAAGGAGCTGATAGCGATCGGTCTCAAGCTGCTTTTGCCGGTCGGCATCGGCCTGAGGATCTTCAGGGATAGCGGCTAGGCGCTCCTGTATGCGGCGGCGGAATTCGCCGGTTTTGGCGCGTAATTGTTCATCGGACAGCTTTTGCATGGCCGGTTCAAGCGCATTGATATCCGCCACTCTGGGGGTCAACCGCTTGATTTCGCGCTCGTTTTTGGTCCCGAAGACCTTGCCAATCAGGGTGTTAATCAAGGCTAGCGATTCCTTCTATTTGAATGCTAAATCCAGTCTCTTTAAGAGCCTAGCATATTAGATGCCGAACCCGAGGGCCAGTCGCAGGATAGGATCGACAATTCCTAAAGACCCAATTTAGGCCGGTCAGGGCTCCGATAACGCATATAAGGTATATTCTCCGCGACCCCATGCCCACCTTTTACGATCGGTTTATCGAATGCGAGGAGCGATGGCCTCAGAACATTGCCCTGGAAATTCAGCGTGGTTCGGAGCTTGAGAGCTACAGCTATGCCGAACTGCGGCGGATGGCGGAGTCGGTGGGACGGTGGCTTCACGAGCAAGGACTGGATGCGGGATCGCGGTGCGCGATTTTGGCGGATAACCATCCGCGGTGGGTCGCGGCTTATTTGGGGGTTATTGCTGCTGGGCATACCGCAGTTCCGTTAGACACGGCGTTTCATGCCGATCAGGTGACCAAACTCCTTGCTGATAGCGGCAGTTCTTTGCTTTTCTGCGATGACAAACATTGGGAAATTGCGGAAGAAGCTCTTGGAAATTCTTCGATAGGTTTGATTGCTATGAGCCCGGAGCCTCGCTCCGGTGGGCAGACGAGGGCGTCCACCCCTACGCAAACACTGGATCGGATTTTTGCTGACGGGCCTGGCAATTTTTTGCCCGCATCGCCGGAACTCGATTCAGTTGCTGCTTTGCTTTATACATCTGGCACCACGGCTGACCCCAAGGGCGTCATGCTTACTCACGGCAATATGCTAGGAGAAGTAACGGCTGTTTTCAGCTGGGCTGACATTAGGCCAGATGATGCCGTCCTTGGCATCTTGCCTCTTTTTCATTCGCTGGCACAGATGGCGAATCTTCTGTTGCCTCTGGTGAAGGGTGCACGGGTTGTTTATCTGGAAACTCTCAACACAACAGAGTTATTGCGTGCATTGCAGGAGCGCGGTATCAGTGTGTTTGCGGTGGTGCCGCAGTTCTATTACCTCATCCATGAACGGATCTTCAAGGAAGCGGGCAAACGCGGACCATTCACCGTGCGCGTTCTGCGCGGGCTGATGGGATTGAATCATTGGCTCAGGAAGTTGGGCGTCAACGCAGGTCCCGTATTTTTTGGAAAAATTCACAACACCTTCGGGCGGCGGATGAGGTATCTGGTCACAGGCGGTTCGCGTTTTGAGCCGCAAATCGGCCACGATTTCTACGATTTGGGAATTGATGTGCTTCAAGCTTACGGGCTCACTGAAACCTGCGGCGGCGCGTTTGCCACCGATCCGGGTGACAACGTGATTGGTTCTGTCGGCAGGCCGCTGCCCGGCATTGAGTCCAAAATTATTAATCCTCAGCCGCGCGAAGATGGTCCAGCGACGGGAGAAATTGTCATTCGCGGGCCGATCGTGATGAAAGGGTATTGGAACCGTCCTGATGCCACGGACGCGGTGTTGCGTGATGGGTGGTTACACACTGGTGACATTGGATATTTCGACCACAGCGGCAACTTATTTATTACCGGCCGCGAAAAAGAGGTCATCGTTCTTAGCAATGGCAAAAATGTGTATCCAGAGGAAATTGAGGCGCATTACCGGAAATCGCCTTTTATCAAAGAAATTTGTGTGATGGGACTGGAAGCTCGCCCCGGCGATCCCATGTCGGACCGGCTTTATGCGGTGGTGGTCCCCAACTTTGATGTCTTGAAAGAACGCAAGATCGTAAACGCGAAAGAAGTTATTCGGTTCGATATCGAAAATCTTTCTGCCCAATTAGCTTCTACCAAACGGATTGCTAGCTATGAAATCTGGCAAGAGGATCTCCGTCGCACCACCACTCGCAAAATTAAGCGTTTTGAAGTTGAACAGCGCGTGCGCGCACGTAAGAAAGCAGCGGGGTCATCAAACGACAGTTTATCGTTCGAGAAATCACTCACCGACGAAGAGCAATCGTGGCTCGACCAGGGGAACGTGAGTCAAGCCATTCGGGTTATCAAGGAACTCTCGCAGTCAGCGCCAGCAACAATACGTCCTGATCATAATTTGGAACTCGATTTGGGCCTCGATTCCATGCAGCGCGTAGAACTTCTGGTTGCGCTGGAGAATGAACTGGGCGGGGACATTCCTGAATCAGAAATCGCCAATATCTACACCGTTCGGCAAATTGTTGATGCCGTCCTGCAAAGTGCAGGCACCGGTGAAAACCGCAAGAGTGCACAGGCAAAAGGATGGAGTGATTTATTTCAAGAGGAAGTCACCGACCCCGATGTACTGGATTTGATCAAACCTCGTCCGTTTGCCGAGGTGTTTTGGTTTGCTGTTACGCGATTTCTGCAATTAGTTGCGCTTGATCTTTATCAGTTACGGGTAGAAGGTTTGGAAAAACTGCCGACGGACCGGCCGGTCATTATTTCCTCCAATCACCAGAGTTTTATTGACCCGGTAGTTTTAGCGAGCTTATTTCCATGGAAAGTTTTTGAGAACAGCTTTGCAGTTGGCACAAGCGAGGTTTTCGGTACAGGATTCATGCGCAGGCTGGCGCGATGGATTCGGGTTATGCCGGTTGACCCTGATGCCAATCTGGTTCCGGCGATGAAAGCTGCGGCTTTTGGATTGAAGCATGGAATGACACTCATCCTCTATCCTGAAGGCGAGCGATCAGTAGACGGAACTCCGAAAACTTTTCGTAAAGGTGCAGCGATTTTATCCATTCACACGCAGATACCGATTGTTCCGGTGGCGATTGAAGGGTTTTATGAAGCCTGGCCGCGTGGGAAGCATTTTTTTCAGAAGTTGACTCGCCTGCAAATGAAATTTGGCGATCCTATCTTTCCGCCGCCAGCGGAGGCAGCTTCCGAGAAGGCCTACGAGCAATTGACGGCAGAATTAAAAGCTCGCGTGGTCAGCATGTGGCAACAATTGCCAAAATAAGCGTTACGCCGCTGCACGAAATACTATTTTTCCGAATCCAATAACAGCGATCGCCATTCCCGCCAGTAGTGGTGGACCGTGGAGGTCGTGGATGTAAAGCAACGCACACGCACCAAGGAAAATTACTACCCCGCCAAAACGCGTGCGCCAGAGCGGGTGCAGAATCATCCAGATTGCAAGGGCTCCCAGCAAACCTGCTCCCGCGACTGAGGCGCCGCCTCCTGTCGGTTTCCAATACAGGCCAGCGATTTGTCCGATAAAACCCCCAGCAAAATAGAGAATCAACCAGCGCCCTGCTCCGAAGATGCGCTCAACAATTGAGCCAACGATGGCAATTGCGGTGAAATTGAATGCGATTTGCCGCCAGCCTCCGTTGTGAACGAACAATGATGTCAGTAGTCTCCAATACTCGTGATTCGCTATTTCGCCAGGCTCTCTTCGCAATGTGGTCAACAGAACCGGAAAACGGAATTGCAATCCAGTGATCAGGCCGGTGATGCAAAGCACTATCAGAGTTGTGATGGGAAAGTTTTTGCTCTTGTCAACGTTTCCTGTCATTTCGCCCGTGGATGGGTTTGATCGTACACGTGGAGAACGTGTTTCATGGAAAGTTGGGTATATCGCTGGGTCGTGGAGAGCCGCTCGTGGCCCAGCATTTCCTGGATGGCGCGCAGGTCGGCTCCCTCTTCCAGCAGATGCGTGCCAAAAGCGTGACGCAGGGTGTGAGGGTGAACGTCCGGAGAAAGCCCTTTGGCCACAGCGATCTTTTTAATGATGCGCCCTACACTCCGCGTGGTCAGCCTTCCGCCTCGTTGGTTAATCAACAAAGCTGCGGGATTATTTTTCTTTCCTGCTAGAAGCTGCTGTCGTTTTGGCAGATAGACAGCTAAGGCTGACTTCACGGAATCTCCAAAAGGGACGTAACGTTCCTTTTTTCCTTTGCCGCGGATCAGGATCGCTCCAGCGCTCAGGCTGATGTCGTCCAGATTAATGCTGACCAATTCTGAATTTCGGATGCCGCAGCCGTAAAGCAGCTCGAACATCAATTGATCGCGTTCGGGAAACGCCGCGACCTCGGGCATTTTTCCGTCGAATACGGTATTCATTTCCTCGATGGTCGGAACTCGCGGGAGTTTTTTAGGAAGTTTAGGAGTCGCAACCAGTGTTGCGGGATTTTGTTCAACGACTCCTTCCTGCGCTAGCCAGCGGTAAAGCGAACGAACCGCAGCCAAAGATCGCGCGACGGAAGTTTTGCCGAGGCCTTTCTCATAAAGATGAGAAAGGAAACCACGGATGACTAGATGATCGATTGCTGTCCAAGATCGGCTTCCCACAAACTCGGAAAATTCTTTCAAATCGCCTGTGTAGGCTTTGATGGTATGAGTAGAAGCGTTGCGCTCACGCAACGTGCGCAGGAATTCAGTTACCGATTTTTCGACAACCGTGGACGCGGCCATTATCCAGTTCTCCGTTGCCGGTTCTCTGTTCTCTGTTTGGCGCGTGGATGATGGTTCAGGTAGACGTTCTTTAACCGATCCAATGCTACATGCGTGTAAACCTGCGTGGTGGAAATATCCGCGTGACCCAGAATGGTTTGGACGGTACGCAGATCGGCACCATTTTCTACCATATGAGTGGCACAACTATGACGCAGCATGTGAGGGCTGGCTTTCCGCCCAGTGCCCGCTGACGCCGATTGCACCATCTGCCAGATTCGCTGTCGGGTCAGTTTTCGTGCTCCACGCCCTAAAAACAAAAATGGAGAATTCTTCCCTGCCGTGAATTGCGACCGCGCGTTTTTTATGTATACCGTGAGTGCGTCCTGAGCTGAACGGCCTAGTGGAACGATGCGTTCTTTGTCGCCTTTACCCCGCACCAATACATATCCCATATCGAGTTTCAAATCTTCCAGCTTTACTCCTACAATTTCGGATACCCGCAGAGCTCCCGCGTAGAACATCTCCAGAATGGCCTTGTCACGCACGGAAATCGCAACCGCTTCTTTTCGATTCGATGTTTGTTGCGGGCCTTTAAGGATGGTTTCCATTTCGGATCTAGCCAGAGATTTGGGCAACACTTTCCATTGTTTCGGGGAGTCGATATTCAGTGTTGGATCGTGGGCGATGGCTTTATCCAGCAACAAATACTTATATAAATGGCGGAGAGCAGAAAGCTTGCGTCCAACCGACCGTCCATCGACTGAATTGCCGAAGAGCTGCTGGATGAATTCGCGTACGTCTTCTCTGCGCGCCCTCGGTAGAGTTCGTTTTCGCTTTTGCAAAAACTCCGCGAATTGCTGGATATCACTTGTGTAGGCAGACAGAGTTAACGGAGCAAGCCCTTTTTCGATTCTTAAATAGTCGAGAAAACCGGCTAGCGTGCGGGAATTTACTTCAGCGGACACAAATTTAGTATGCGCGTTATCGGACGCTGAGAAAAGTAATAACAGGGATGCCTCTTGTTTTCTACCAGCCTGTAGTCAGAAGTTTTTGCGCTGCATGTAGTCCACATTTTTGATATTTATCGTAGGCTGCGGCAGCACGAAGTTGGATTTGTTCATTGCTTTCCCCGGCGACCCAACCATCGAGCGCGCTCTTTAGCGTGTAGGCTTCGGGGGCCATTAGATTTGTTGTCCATAGCAGCGGATAGGCACCTGATGCGCGCAATGCGTCGGCAAAATATGATTTGCTGGCACAGGCCAGGATGATGGCTTCGCGGCGTAGTTCATTTTTCTTGCGTGGCAATAACGGCAGACCAAAGTCCATCAGGCCATCGTGGCCGACGTATACAACCAGGTTGGAACCTCCACGCGCTTTGACAGTGATCTCATTGGGGATGGCGATGTCTTCTGCACCTTGACCGGCTGCGGATGAAAGAAAGTCCAGTATCGCTTGCTTGATCTGAACGCCTCGATAAGCATCAGCCACCAGATAAACATTCTTCGTTTTGTGCTTGAAGATACAACGCTCCAGAATCTCGGCTTTTGGCTTTAGGCCTGACTCCAAGAGTGTCCATTCACTGCTGCGACGGAAATAAGTTTTTACGCCAGCCGCGGCTCCCCAATACAAGTTGCGCTCGGCATCTTCCCCGTTCCCAAGGCGTGCTGGAACCGGGACGATTCCCTGGTTTTGATTGTCAGCAAGCGCGACGAAAACATGGACAACTTTGGGTGATTCTTGAGCAGAAACGATTACCGTAGCGAACAGGAGGACCGCGACCTTCAATAAGGCATACTTCTGCATGCAGCTTACCCTGTTGTTTTAGACACCGATGCCTGGTATTCCGGATTGATTTCGTGCAGGATTTCCACCGCATACGTGGCGCCTTGCGGCGTTTCTTCGTGCTTGAAAAAACCGTAAATGTCTCTTCCTCCGGCCAAATGTTCCTTAATGCGGCTGACCATGGCTCGACGCTCGTCTGCCACATATTCCGGTTTGCGATAGCGGTAGTAACAGAAATCGGCGGTCACAACATCAGGAGTGGTACGCTCTTCAGATTCAGCAACACAGATGGCCCGGTTGTATTTCCTCAGAAGAGCAAATGCGTCATCTACAAACCATGAATCGTGACGGAACTCGAAAGCAGCTCTGACGCCTTTGGGTAGAACCAGCAGGAACTCTTCGAGCACAGTTAAGTCGAGCTTAAAGTTCGGCGGCAACTGGAACAGGACGGGTCCCATTTTCCCTGCATGGGCCAGCGGTTCCAGAGTTGTCATAAATCTTGGGAGAAAATCTTCCGTTTTCTTCAAGCGTTTAATGTGCGTGATTACCTGATGAGCTTTCGGACTCAAGCAGAAACCTGCGGGCGTTGACTCAATCCATTTCTGAATAGTCGTGTCCTTCACCAGTTGTCGAAAGGTGAAGTTCACTTCGACTGCATTCAGTTGTGTTGCGTAATAGCCAAGGAATTTGGCCTGTGCCAACTTGGCGGGATAGAAATCTGGCTTCCAGTTGGGATACGCCCATCCTGAAGTTCCGGCGTAGAGTTGAGCCATGGCGCGATCAGTTTACCTTGTTTTCTTCTTACGCTTGACGGGAGTCTTTTTCTCAGCTTGAGCTGCGAGGTCCGGAACCTTGGATGTTTTCGTTGACTCTGGTTTTTCCAAACCTGGAAGCGCCGGCAGCTTCTGCTTCAGCTTGAGAAGAGGCTCAAATAGGTCTCCCATTTTGTCGACGCGTTTGAGAACATCGTCGGCTTCAAACACCAAAACTTTTGCGTTTTTCTTTTTTAAGCAGTGCTCTACTTCCTCCCACTTCACCGGAGTAGAAACTGTTTGATGTTCACGGGCTCGCAAAGAATAAACGCCGATGGTTGTTTTATGTTCGTCGTTCTGGCTCCAATCCACAAAAATTTTGCCTTTGCGGAGCTCCTTCTTCATGTCGGAAACCACAAGGCTTCTGTGTTCCGACTCGAGCAGGCGGGCCAAAGCGTGGGCAAATGATTTTGTTATGTCGTAGTTAGTCGTTGTATTAAGCGGGACGTAAATTTGCATCCCTTTAGAGCCTGAAGTTTTAGGAAAACTTTTAAGACCGAAGTGTTCGAAAATATCGCGCAACCAAAGTCCTACCTGACAACATTGCACGATGTCCGCCGGGGGACCTGGATCGAGATCAAAGACCACCATGGTTGGTTGCGTGATGTCCTCGGCCCTTGCCAGCGATGGGTGAAGCTCGATTGCCGCGAGGTTGGAGATCCAGACTAAAGTTGGGAGGTCATTGAGAAGAATGTAATTCACCGTGCGGTGATTGGCTTCGCTCCATACAGGGGTAGTTTTCACCCAATCCGGACGATGTTGTGTCGCATTTTTCTCGAAGAAGAAGGGTTGATCGACGCCGTTTGGATAGCGCTTCAGCGTTAGCGCATGTTGGGTGAAATGTGGAATCAGAACGGGCGCGATACGCGCGTAATAATCAATGACTTGTCCTTTCGTGAATCCGGTGACCGGATAGAGGACTTTGTCCAGGTTGGTAAGCTTTAGATGCCGTCCTTGTATTTCTACGGTCGAATCCGCCATGCCGCCTCGCGCTACTGAGAGTATATCGGGAGGTCGACTAAGTCGTTTTCGCCGGAGTTGCGGTGGCACCTGGTTTAGGGGCGTATTTGGATGCACATTTGGCCTGAAGCTGTTTGGCCTGGAAAACACCGTCGTGGCCTAGCTTTCCTTCGGCCAACGCTTGTGACTCATCTTTAAATGTGTCGGGTGGAGCTTCGGTGCCGGTGTAGACGACATTCAGAGTCTGGTCATTTTCGACCAACACAAATTGCACTTGGGTTCCGCTGCGCTTAATGGAACCCGGCTGAACATTGCCGGCCACCCGTAAGCGCTTGGTATAAGCGCCGTCGCCCATGCCATGCAGCTCTTTGATGGTTACGTAGTAGCTCTTGCTTTCCTGAACGCCCGTGTAGGCGAGAAATCCCAAGGCAGCAATAATCACAATAATCGCTGAACCGAACTTTAAATATGTGTTGGTTTGCTTTGACATGGCACTCAAAACCACCGTAGTCAGCGTAATCCTGGTAGGTGTTGTGGTCAAGCTCTACAACTACCAGAGGGGCAATAATATGCAAAACATTTCGATACAAAACATTTTGTGCAGTAGAGATATATGTTCTTCCAAAAATTAATTTTTCTCTCAGAAGTCATAGAGGCATTCTAATTTGCCTCTATATTTTGGAATTTTTATTGCACGATTCCTTTCTTATTTTTGGATGGGTTGATTTCTATCCGACCTGTAGCCCCTCCGAGCTGATATCAAACTCGCTTCCATCACTTCCAAAATGGCTTGGAAACTGCACTTTTACAAATCAGCAAATCCGTTTCGCAGAAATCATCACCAAGACATTTTTCGAGGTTACAAAACATGAAACGAGTGGCTTTTCTGGGTGTGTTGTTATTGATCTCAACGCTTTCGCAGATGGTTTGGGCGCAGGAACTTGCGTCCGTAACCGGAGTCGTGGCGGACAAAACGGGCGCAGTGATTCCCGATACCGACGTACGGCTTACGGACACTAAAACCAATGCCAGCTACAACACCAAAACCAACTCGGTTGGCGCCTACACATTTGTGAAGGTGTTGCCCGGTCCGGGATACAAGCTGGACTTCAGCAAAGATGGGTTCGAGTCGCTGACGATTTCTGACGTCTACGTCGCGGTGGGTACAACCCATACACAAAATGCCACGCTTCGTATTGGAAAGATATCTGAGAGCGTTGAAGTCTCCGGCCAGGGACAGTCTGTCACGCTGGATACCACTGATGCCACGGTTGGCAATAACTTTGATATGCGCACCATCCATGAACTGCCGATCCAGGCGCGCGAATCGCCGGCAGCACTGATTGCGTTACAACCCGGCGTGGTTTCCATAGGCAATGGAACGACTTCAGATGATCCCAATGCCAGCCGTGATGGCGCGGTAACCGGCGCACGTTCTGATCAAACCAATATCACACTCGATGGCCTTGACGTGAATGATTTTGCGACTGGCCAATCGTTTTCAACGGTGGCAGATGCGCCAGTGGATTCGATTCAGGAATTCCGTGGTGAGACGGCCAACCCTCTGGCCGCAAGCGGACGCGGCAGCGGAGCACAGATTCAGCTTTCCACTACATCGGGAACCAATACATTCCATGGCGGAGTCTACGAATATCATCGCGACACCTCGACAGAAGCCAATACGGTATTCAACATCCTGTCAGATCTTCCCCGGCAGAAGTTAATCCGTAACCAATTCGGCTTCAAGTTGGGTGGACCGATCCTCAAGGACAAGCTGTTTTTCTTCTTCAACTATCAAGGCCGTAGGGATGCGCGAGAAGACTCAGTGCTCGCAACTGTTCCCCTGAATAGTCTGCGCGCTGGCAATATCGGTTACATCAATACGAGCAGTGGCAGTTGCGACGAAAACAGCCGTGCCAATGTCGATCCCAGTTGTATTTCTTATTTCACTCCATCCCAGGTTACAGCCTTGGATCCCAAAGGTGTTGGCAACGACTCTGCATTGATGACTTTCATGAATGGCCGCTATCCACAAGCCAACGATTTGACTCAGGGTGACGGTGTTAACACTGGCGGCTTCCGTTTCAATGCGCCAGTTTCACGCTCGATCAATGATTATGTTTCGCGGGTTGACTACAACCTGAACCAGAAGATGAAGCTGTCTTTCCAGCACAGTGGGATCCGAAGCTTGGAATTCACGTGACTTGAAGTCGCGGC
>JADMIO011507007.1_pt1 | contig 91469 bp, 102 predicted proteins | sample 8958161 | NCBI WGS metagenome assembly JADMIO01 (sample SAMN16585339, study PRJNA669376) | soil metagenome | isolation source: Crop rotation soil | place: USA: Cullars Rotation, Alabama | collected 2011
GACTTCAAGTCACGTGAATTCCAAGCTTCGGATCCCACTGTGCTGGAAAGGTTTTAGCCTTCAATCGTTCACAAGATAAAACGCTTCTGGAAAAGTATAAGTTTAAATACGTTGATTTGAACGACCTCTTAAGAAATTCTGATGTGATAACTCTTCACCTACCTCTCATTCCTCAAACTAAACATATTATTAATAAGGAAAATATCACTTCTTTTAAAGAAGGTAGTTACCTTATTAATACAGCAAGAGGGGGACTTATTGAAACCGAAGCTGTCTTGTTAGGTCTTGATAATGGAATACTTGCGGGGGTAGGGCTTGATGTATTGGAGGAGGAAAAAGAGCTAAACGAGGAAGCAGTCATTCTGACTTCCGATTATAAAAAGGGAGTTAATCTTAAAACATTGGTATATAACCATATGCTGATTAATCATCCAAAGGTGCTCATAACTCCTCATAATGCATTTAACAGTAAAGAGGCGCTAGACAGGATCATGCAAACAACTATAGAAAACATTCAGCATTTCCTGAATGACTCTCCCCGAAATATTGTAAACTTCGACAAAATTTGAGTTAAAATTTACGGGCTTAGACTTACGGGAAGGAATTTCCCCGGAAACTAGGTTCGGGAGTATTAGAACTTTTTATACTTAGATTTCTTCACTGTATTTTTGAAAGGAGTCGTAGAGGTTGCCTTCTTCATCGGTAGGTGGCTGAAAAACCTTATACCCATCTTCCAATTCTTTTTTTGAAACTATAAATTCTTTTGGATTTGTATTTCTTTTTTTAATTCTCTTCCAAAGAATATCAAATGGGGCGTCAACAAAATGTAGTTCAACTTGTACGCCGATATTCTTTCCTATGTTGTGATAGATATCACGTTCTTCTCTTGACCAAAAACCATTTTCCAAGATTACACTAGTTCCAAGTTTTAGGATTTTCTGTGCCTCTTTCCATAAAAGTTGCTCAATAGGATCCCTTAATCTATTTCTTTCAGCGAGGTCATTCTGATCTTTTAAAATAGCTAAAATCCAATCATCCGTACACAATCTATTTGCCTTTCTCATAGCCGCCAGTTTCTTTGCAAGTGTTGTTTTACCAGCTCCTGGAAGACCACATATTAAAATCAAAACAGGCTTTTTCATTTCATCATTATACCAAGGTGAAGTCGGGTATAACTGTATGACTGTCCAGGCTCGTGTACGACGTTAGAACTTTTTATTTCCTGATTTGACAATGATAAAATTTCATTGTACTGTTGTATTTATATGTTAGACCCAGTAAAAAACGCAAAGGTAATAGGAATAATATTTGAAATATTCGCAGTTCTAGATTTACTTTCTTCCTTAAGTTCAGGCGTGCCTATATTAATAGGTCTTTCTTCAGGGTTATTAGTAGTAGGTTTCGGGTTAATAAGAAAAAAGTTATGGGCAGTGTATGGACTCGGCGTCTTAACACTAATAAGACTAGTAATTACCATTCTCTATGTGGCTCAAGGTGAAGTTGCCTCAACTGGAATGTATATGACGATTGTTATTTTTGCTCTTCTTTTTTTCTGGTTCTTCTCAGCACGAAAAAGATTTATTAAGTAGGCCTTCAATTTGAAGCGAGAAATAGCGAGTCCAGGGGGAAGGATTTACTTCATTACATTCAGTCCTAACTGCCAGTAATCCTCACTTCGTATCGGAAACTGGCAGTTGAGCGAACCTTGTAGGTTCTCCTTAACCTAAAAAAATAGAGAGCATAAAGCTCTCCATTTTTTCAGAGTCCAGGGGGAAGGATTCGAACCTTCGAAGGCATAAGCCATCAGATTTACAGTCTGACCCCGTTGGCCACTTGGGTACCCCTGGTTACGGTTTAAAATTATATCAATTTGCCCCCCTTTTTGCTATGATGATTGTATGTCCCTGACTCAATTTTCTTACTATTTTCGAAGATTTTTACCCTTTATCATCTTGGGTTTTTTACTACTTTTAGTATTGGTATATACCTTTAAAGTATTCTTTCTGTATCTCGGAACACAGTCTCCGCAGACCGTATATACGAATCCGGCCTTTGGGAAAATAACCCGGCCTAAACTTACCAATGCCAAGTCGAGCGGCGGATTCTCCTATCTTCTGGACACAGTTGAAGGCGAACCGACTACGGCTACAGCGTCAGCTAATGTTTTTTTTCTCCCGCAGGCGACAACCAGATTCGGCTATAGAGAAAAGATTTATCTGATTGCTAAAAACTTAGGGTTTGATACCGAAATCGTGACACATCATTTAAATGGTAAAGAGGCAATTTTTGAGGATGGAACGCAGTCTTTAACCATTGATATTACCAACTTCAATTATAACTATGAATACCGGTATGCCACAAACGAAGCTTTTTTTCAAAATACCATTATTCCTGAAGAGAGCGATATTGAAGAAAAGGCGATTGATTTTTTAAAGTCGGTCGGCCGTTATCCTGAGGAGCTGGCAAAAGGAAAGAATCATATTCTCTATTTCAACTTAGACGTTGCTAATAACAGGCTGTATGCCACGGAACGGCCAAAAGAGGCAAATGTAGTAGAGGTCGATTTTTACCGCCCTGATATTCCTGCCGATCCGACAGCCATTCCCATCGTTTCTCCTTCCTATTTTAATAGTCCCAATCATGTAGTTATGGTTTTTAACGAATCTAGTATGAAGGTGCTTCGCGCCCAGGTGTCTTTTTTTGAAAAATCAGATACGCAGGTTGGGGTCTATCCAGTCAAAACCGGCAACATTGCTTGGGAGGAATTTAAGTCGGGAAAAGGCATGATAGTTTCAAATGATACCGAAGGAAGTAGTATAACCATCAAGAAAATGTTTTTGGGGTATCTGGATCCGGATATATATGAGTCCTATTTAGAGCCGGTCTATGTATTTTTAGGTGACAATAATTTTGTCGGGTATGTTCCCGCAGTTTCGAATGATTTTTTGACCGACTAAGTGAACTATTGTATCGTAACGTATGTTACGTTTTCATTGATCCATGAAACTACGTTTCGCGTATCTTGAAAACGGTCTTCGCTTTTAAGGAGGACAATAATAAATTGGTGATCTTGAAATTTATAGAAGCTTATAAGGTTTTCGCCTGCATTTTCCGTATATCCGGTTTTTAAACCGCCGATTCCGTGAACTTCTCCAAGAAGTTTGTTGACATTCGACAGTTCATGAAAGTTATTAAAATCGACATCAGCGATAGTGATCTCTTTTATAGCAACAGTTTTTTTAAGAGTCGGATTTGCCAGAACGGCCCGTGATGCCAAAGCGAGGTCATACGGACTTGAGTACTGATCAAATTCATCAAGACCGGCCGGATTGCGGAACCGGGAGTTATCCATATGAAGCGTTTCTGCTTTTTTGTTCATGAGGTCAATAAATTTATTGTATCCATAGGCATCGGCTAGTGCATACGCCGCATCGTTTCCTGACTGAATAAGAATTCCGTATATCAAATTTTCAACCGAAATATTTTCGTTTAAAACGAGACCCATCACTTGGCCTTCGGACATCACTCTTTTTACTTTGATAATATCATCTGGTTTAAAAACATCGAGCGCCACCTGTGCAGTAATAATTTTGGTAGTTGAAGCAGGTAAAAACTTTTGGTGTGCATTTTTTTGAAAGACCGGTGTAAACGAAGGAAGGTCGACAATATAGGCACCTTCGGCTGTGATTTGAGGCGCGGTTGAACCATGGACAACGACTAGAGGATTGATTTTTATAGATGTCGGCACAGGCGCCGTATTGAAAATCTTTCTATTAAAAGCAAAGGTGTGTAAATAATCAGAATCTCCCGGATAGAAAAGAAACAGGAGCGTAAAGAATATAAAAAAAAAGTAAAACCGAGACTTCATGGTATGTAATTGTATCTTATTTGGTAAATGATCCTATGGTTGGAGACGATACTGTTACAAAATCTCTATACTTCATACGGATGGATTTGGTATGTTCTCCTGCGTTAAAAACAACCATTTCATTGTTTCCTAGAGTTTCATCCACATACAAGGGAATTCCGAATAAATTACCGAGTGGGGGAATTGCTCCTATTTTAGTTCGGGTTACTGTTTCTGCCTCTTCTTTGGAAGCCATTCGTAAATCTTTGATGTTGTAAGTTTTTTTCAGAGAGTTTGTATTTGCTTTTTTGTCAGCAGGAACAACGACCATAATCGGTTTACCGTCGGCATACATCACAAGCGCCTTTGCGCCTTCGGCAAGGGGAGTATTTCGAACCCGAGCCGCATCCTCTGAAGTCAGTACTGGCTCATGTTGCATCACTTCATGTTCTATTTTATTTTCCTTAAGAAGAGCGACGATTTCTTCAAATACAGAACCAGCACTTGTCGGTTTTTTAAGGTAAATCCCCAGCTCCCTCAGTTGATCATCGCGCGCCTCGGAAGGGGCATCCATAACGGCGGTTCGACCACCTGCAGTAATAGGAAAGGCCATTACCTCTCTCAGGTTAGATTCACCGGTAAGGCAGGTAATGAGCCGGTCAATGCCCGGAGCAATCCCTCCATGAGGGGGAGCTCCGTAAGAAAAAGCTTTTAACATATGGCCGAATTCATCAACGATTCTTTTTTCGTCGTAGCCCATTATTTCAAATACCGTTTTAAGCATCGTCGGTGTGTGTGAACGAATACTTCCTCCGCCAACCTCATATCCATTGCACACAAGATCATATTGTGAAGTAAGTATCTGTTCAATATTCCTTTTCGCAAGTAAGTCATCTTTAAATTCTGGTAGGGGCGCAGAAAAAGGATTATGAGTAAACGTCCAATTACCTTCTTGATTTTTTTCAAAAAAAGGAAAATCAACGACCCATGCGAATGCTTGAACATTATTTTTCTTATCTTCCTCAGTCCGTAAATCAAACTTATCAGCTCCGAATTTTTCTATAGCTTCTTTATACGTAAATACGGGAAAAGGTTTTTGTTTCAATTTTGCGCCAAGTTTTTCAAAAGTCTTAGTTATCATTTCCTCAGTCAATTGCATAACGTCTTCGCGTTCTACAAAGCTCATCTCCAAGTCGATTTGCGAGAACTCACCGTATGCCCGGTCGGCTCGAGGATCTTCATCTCGGAAACAGCGGGCTATTTGAAAATAGCGTTCAAATCCGGCTACCATGAGAAGTTGTTTGTACTGTTGGGGAGATTGCGGCAGGGCATAAAACTTACCCTTTTGCAGTCGCGAAGGAACAAGGAAGTCGCGGGCGCCCTCAGGCGTAGTTTTAGACAAAATAGGTGTTTCTATTTCTATAAAACCTTTATCAACAAGATATTCGCGGACAAGATGAATAAATCTGGATTTGAGAATAAGATTGCGGCTTAGTCGAGGACGGCGTAAGTCAAGATACCGATATTTTTGCCGGACTTCTTCATCGATTTCATATCCATTGCCGGAGACAGGGAGGGGGAGAGTTTCTGCCTTATTGAGGAGGGTGAATTGTTTTGCTTCAATCTCGATCTGTCCTGTTTTAATTTTAGGATTAACAAGATTTTCTGGTCGTTTTTTTACTATACCGATGACTTTTATAACATCCTCACTTACTAGTGACTTAAATTCTTCTCCTCCGACAACCTGTACAATGCCGGAACGATCTCGAAGATCAATAAAAACAATATTCTTATGATCGCGTTTTGAGTCTACCCAACCGTAGAGCTCAACTTTCTCACCGACTTTTTTAACCGTATCTTCGACAAACAGTGTTTTCATAATAAAAAAACCCTTACAAAGTCACGATAATTTCGTAACCTTGTAAGGGTCTTTCGACGGTGCCACCTTACTTTTACTTATCTTAAGCTATTACGGGCTTGTCCCGGAGAGGTCTATTTATCTCGCCGTAGTCGCGTTAAGCGGGACGGAGGCGGACTTTCTTCTCTCAGCTCACCTGTGTTGGCAGGTTCAAAGCTTTCTACCTCTACTATATCAGATTCCTGTTTTTTGTCAATCCAAAAATGGAAATAATTTGATATACTATCTTATAGTAAATATGACAGAATCAATTATTTCATCTTTACCTCGTACTCCAGAGCAGGTAGATCAAGGCCTATCTCGTTTCCCTGAAGCCGATATTGTATTTACCCTTCGTGCGATCGGTCAGCTGCTTGGAAATTCTCAGGAAGATATGCCAGATGTTTTAAAGTATATCGATAGACTGCCCTCATTTTTTTCTCTAGGAAATCCTCTCCTTCCGACCCAAATTCCCCTGGAGAATGCAGGAGAAATTATGGGAGTAAATGCTCCCATGAGATGGAAAAGAACTGTATCTTCATCTGAAACTCCTCAAGACGGAAAAATAGTGAGGTCAGAACTCAATGTGTTTTCACCGTATGGTATGGGACGAGTATCCTGTCAATGGGATAATGTATCCGAGGGCTCTTTTTTAGGAAATAGTCAATTAACAGCCAGTATTAACGAGGGAGGAGTAATAGAGGAGTTTGAAGTAAGGAGAAATGAAAATGATGGTACTTACACGTTTTTTGTTCCTGTCTACGATTCTGAACGAGTTATAGGAATGAGTAGAGCAGTAGTCGGGTTTGACGGGACTATAACAGATAATTTTATACGTGACTTCACAACGCTCCCTATTGTTGAATAATACGTATTTACTATGTATAATATCCCATAATATGAACGTGAACTTGGATCCAAGGCAGCGCCGTGCTTTTCTAAGAGTGAGCGGTATTACGGCACTGGGACTTACCGGACTAGCCGCGCTAGCAGCATGTGGAACGCCTACTCCTCCTCCCCCTGTATATCTTCATACGGCTGCCCTTCAGGTTTCTGATCGTGAACTAAGCATGCTTGAAAACGATGGAGTAGTTTCCCGAATGGAGGGAGATTTCATTGACTCAATCGGCTACGATGAGCGACTTTCTGTCGAGGCGCAAGCCATGATGTTCGGTTTTTTCACTGCCCGGGGCGCTCAGGATGTCGTAAAAAGCACTATTACTAAAATAAAAACTCCCCAGTTCCTCATAGATCGGGGAATAAGCGTGGCAGATGACTTAGCTACCGTGTATGGTAATCGTACCAGTAATGGCGGCCTTTCTATTTTTGATACTAAAGCCAAAATTCATCTTAAAATGGCGCCTCGGGGAAGCAAATATGCACAGTATCTGAGCGAATCTTCTTCTGCGTGGAGGACTACCTGGGCCGCAGGAGGTGCTTCCGCTGAAGAACTCAATAAAATTCAACTACTGGAGTCCGTTGTTTACGATGGAGTGGAGTACACCGCACTCGTAAATCCTCATGTTGGCGCTACGCTCGAATGGAATCTATCCCATGGCTTACTAAACCAAGGGCAGACCGCTCAACTGTTAGAAGATTATTACCTGCGGGTTCTTGCGCCTGCGAATAGGGTAGGAGTTGTTCAGAAAGATCTTAATTTCAGAAATATTGTTGTAGATGAGATCACAGGCAGACTTTTCCCTATTGATCTGGATCAGGCAAGAAGACTATATGATCAGAGTATTTTGCCTCAGTGGCAGTATGAAGAGCTTGCCACACGTGCAAGTAGAAGAGGCATTATTCTTCCGGCTTTTGATGAGTTTGCAAGAAACCATGCCGCCCAACTCCCAGATGTGAAGCCGGTTATACAGGCTTTAAAAACCATTGATCTGAAAATAGATGGAACACTCGTTCGAGTGGTAATTCCATATAAGGCGGTGGAGGGGTTAACAGGTAACGACATGTTCAAAACCGTGGAAAGAATGAAAACCTCTATTATAGGCGCCTATCGGAACGCTCCTCAAGGTGATTTTATTCCTGTACAGATTGAGGGAGCTGGGGGAACTGTGCATCAGCTGAATATAGTAAAAACCTCTTCATTTGGCCAAGAGATGGCGTACAGAGGAGGTAAGGCAGCAAAAATCCTTGAAGCGGTAAAAGGTGTTTCTAAGGTGGGTGAACGAGCGCTCTTAAGTTTATGGATTCTCGATACCTTTGCGCAGCTGATTGATGATCCATTCGTTGCCCAGCTACAGTCTTCCGTAGCTCTACCCGATACACTTGCACGGACACAAAAAACCGAGATTTCTAAAGTAATGGACGAGGTTTTTAACAATCTGATGAGGAAAAAAATGGATGTTTTATCAGAACTTGATCGAGTCGGAGACCGCAGATATCAGGAAGATAGAGTAAAAAGTTTTTTGGGTATATCAAGACAAGACATTGCCCTTATGACGAGAGAGTACGGAATAAGCATGCATGAATTAAAAGATATGTGTGGGAAGTCACTCCAGCATTCAATGAGTCCTCTGGCACGAATAAACGTTTCCTTTGCCGACCCATTCCCCGGACTGATAGGGAGTGATAATCCTGAAACAAACGGATATATTTCTGTAGCGAGAATTGATAACACCAATGTTACGTACATATGGGTTAAAGACAATGACCAGGTAGAACTCGTTGCGACTGCGTATAAAGACGATGGTACACAGTCATGGCGACTTGAAACCATGACCGATAAGAATTGGAATATTAAGTTTGATGTGTTGGGAACAGGCAAGATTATTCTTGGGTGTGAAATGAATAAACAAGCTTTAACTGAAGAGGGAAATTTTAGTTTCTACTGTAAAAGCGAGAAATAATTCCTATCCCGTAGTATCTATTTTCCACTTGACATTTCTTCTGCTTTTTTTATACTTAATTCATATGAAAATTAACGTTGTTTGTTTCTTTATTCTCATCCCACTCGTCCTCAAGGCCTATAGGTCCTTGTGGCGGAGTTGAGATAAGAATTTTCAAATTTCAACCCGCCGAAAGGCGGTTTTTTTAATCATAGTATGTTAACTACAATTGATAGAGGACCATCTAGATTGATGCAGGGATTACACTTAGCGGCAAGTTCTTTTGGTTTGAGAGCGGATACAATAGCAACCGAAAATGCTCAAAGTTATGTTTTAAGAAAACCCGTTCTTAGAGCATCCGAGGAAGAACAGATCGATGTAGCGGGAGATTGGTTGGAATTCCAAAAAGCAATAGGATATTTACAGAATCCGCATTATTCTTTTAAACCGATAGATAATATAAAATTACAAGCGGCTAGAATAGGCTTATATAAAGCATCTTTAATACATGACAAGGCGCCGGGCGCTGAAATATTACTTCCCTATGATGTTATTTACGGAATTGGACTATTTTCGCAGTTCGCATTAGAAGGTGACAATGGTGTTGTCTTAGATACTAGTAGTTGGATTCCACCATCTTCAAGAGAGTTAGGTAAAGAAGGAAGTTTTCCTTTAGTTCTTCAGCCACCACAAGGAAAAACACACTTTTACACGGTCCAATATACAGCTGAAAATCTTTATCCCTGAAAACGTGGAAAGATGAGTCTCCCACGTAATCTTTCATTTCCTCCCCACCGGTCGATTTCAAGAGCGTAGACAATTTCCATTTTCATTCCTGTTGAAAGTGTCTCAAACAGTTTTGCCTGGGAAAAGGCGATCAGCTCCAGAGGAAATGATCGGGCGTTAGGATCTTTAACATATATTTTAAGATGTTCGTTTTTCTTGCCAAATAGTTTCGCATCGATAAGTTCGGCTTCGCTCAGGAATGTTGGTTGAGTATTGCCCATACCAAATGGTTGTAGTTTTTCCAGGGTATGTGCCAATCGGTCGGTTGCAGCCGACAGCGGAAGTTTCATATCGGCAGTTATTATTCGTTCGAGACTCTTTTTCTTAACTGCTGTTTTTCCCTTTTTTTCAACGTCTTTCAAAAATGCTTTCAGGTTTTTCTTTTCCATGGTGAAGCCAGCCGCACCCGCATGTCCGCCGACATCGATCAAATGTTTTTTCAGAGTCCGTAGAAAATCAGTTATATGGAGGGCGGCGATTGACCTCGCAGAACCTTTTAAAAATTCTCCTGAACTCGTCATAACAATAGTCGGCCGATAAAATTCATCGGTAATTTTTGAGGCAATGAGTCCGATAATGCCTTCATGCCAGGTATCGGAAACGAGTGTGATCACATGGGGAAGTGTTCGCTTTTTTTTAACAACTTCTTTTGCTTCGCTTACTGCTTCCTTAACGAGGTCTTGTCGTTCTCGGTTCATATCTCCCATCTGTCCGGCAAGCTCACTTGCTCGTTTACTGTCGGTCGTGCAGAGAAGCCGTAAGGCATCGATTGCATGTCGAAGTCTCCCAACAGCATTTATTCTTGGCGCAATCATGAACCCAACTTCATAGGGTGTAATTTTTTTACCGATAATCTTCGCCTGTTTCATTATTTCGATAAGCCCATGTCGTTTCGTGTGTATGCAGGACTCAAGTCCTCGGGAGACAAGATTCCGGGAAGGCCCGACCAGGGGAACAAGATCGGCTATGGTTCCAATCGCGGCTAAGGTGGCATATTCATTTTTAAAGTTATGCTCGAGAAGTCGTAAGTTGTGAGACTCAGATCTGAACGCTTTAAATAGTTCTTTTGAAAAATAGTAGGAAACACCCGATCCCGATAATGCCGGTATGTGAAATATGGCAAGCGCCGCAGTGGGAAGTTTTTCCGGTTTTAAATGATGATCGGTTACGATAATCGGAATACCTATTTTTTTGGCATATTCGATTTTTTCTTTTGCCGTGATGCCATGATCGACGCTTATGATAAGCGAGGGATTAAACTCTTTTTTTATACGGTCAAGTCCTTTGAGGGAAAAACCATAGCCCTCGGTTTTCCGGTCAGGAACATAGGGCATAGTTTTAAATCCCAGAAGGTGAAGAGTTTCCCACAAGATCGCGCCGCCCGTTACCCCGTCGGCGTCATAGTCGGTATACACAACGATCATTTCGTTATTTTTTTTAATCTTCTTGAGAAGAGGAAGAATTTTTTTCAATGATTTCCCATACTCTTTTCCGAAAAACTCAATACCAATTTCCGCGGGATCGGATGGCGACATGAACTCTTTAGGATTTTTAATCCCACGTTCTTTGAGAAGTATCTTGAGTATAGTTTCTGAATCGAGCTGAGAAATTGAAGAAGCATTATATTTGAAGCTAACTTTCATCCGCTCATTCTATCAGTTTTTCCTGAACTTGGGTAGGAGAGATAAGATTCGTTGAGCTGATTTTTTGACCGAGCGAGCTATATATTTTTGTTACGCTATTTAGTTGATTTGAAGCATTGGTCATATGTTTTGACAGAGTAAGTAGAGACTCTTCTCCCTTTTCATAGTCTTTTTTGATCGCCTTTAAGATGGCCATAATTTCTTTTGCCTGTGTTTGGATCCGCTGACCCTCAAATGACATGAGAATTGCTTTCATATATGCATAGAAACTTAACGGTGAGACAGGAAGAATCCTTTTTTCACCCGCAAAGTCATAGAGATCACGGCTTCGTACGATTTCGTAGTACACTGTTTCCGCTGGTATATACATGAGCGCATAGTCAACGGTTCCTTCAGTCACGAGGATATATTTTTTCGCTATATCAGTAATATGTTTTTTCACATCCCGTTCAAAGTCTTTCTGAACCCGTTCCTTTTCTTTAGGATTGGTTGTCGCCATGAGCTTACGAAAGTTTTCGAGAGGGAATTTAGAGTCTATGGGTACGAGTCCTTGTGAAGTTTTGATTACCACGTCGACCTTTTCACCATTTTTAAACTCATGTTGACAGATAAAACAGTCCTCAGGAAAATACTGAAGCAATAGATCTTTGAGAATCTGTTCGCCTATGTTCCCACGAAGTTTGGGTGATTGGAGAAAGTCTTGGAGATCTTTCATGGATCGTCCAATTTCGGAGAACTCACCGATTGATCTTTGCACCTGAGCCATGACGCCTGCAGCTGAGTCCAGCCTATTGTTAAAGAGTTCCATATTTTTCGAGAGCTTCATGTCAACTTCAGAAGAGGATCTTTCGACACGACTTCCCAGATCTTTTAACCATTCAATTAGTTCTCCGGAAACCTGTGTTTTTTCCTCAAGACGTTTAAACCAGTACCTTATGACGAGGAGCGTAATGCCAATTGTTGCCGCGAAGGCCAAAAGAAGAAGAGGGGACATCTATTCATTGTATCACATGAGGTCGCCGCCGCGAAAGATCTTAGGCTTGAGCCAGTCTTGGGGAGCAGACGGATCATCTTGGGGTTCTTTTTCTTGTGTGGTGTCTTTATCAAAATTCTGCATTTCCGGATTTGATCGGCCCTGAGGCTGAAACGAGCGGAGTGGTGCCGGAGGCCTAAATGTATTGTTTTGCACCATAGGAGAAGGATCGAGTGGTTTTCTGATTGTTTTTTTAATCGCGCCCATTCTCAGTAACTGAGCTATTGTTTCGAACGTGGTAGCGTTTACCGAATAGGAGGTAAAGGTATTCGTGGCTGCGGCGATACCCGAATACAGATTAGTAGCGATATTTTTATCAATTTCCAGTTTTAGTTCTTGAAGCAATGTAAAGATAAGCTCAGATATAGAAGAAGCACTTTTGTTTACATAGTTTACGGTTCCGTAGAATGCATTGGTAAGATGACGATCTATATTAATGATATCTCGGCCTTGGAACTGAGTTTGATTGTCGGTATAGACCGCGCCTAATGATTGAAGAGTCGGGCTATCAATTACGACGATAAAGTCTAAGTTGCCCCCAGAGCTTGAATATTTCACCTCTTGTGGGTTAAGTTTCGGATAACCGGCTCTCGGTGCAACAATGAGGTTAAAATAATTACCTTGGATATTATAGTCAACCTTATCGATCGCACCTTCTGCGTAGGGAAAGGAAATTACGAGGTTATTTCCAGAGGTAACGAGCTCAGACTGGATTTTATCGGCTCCTATAACGTCTGAGGTCACTTTTTCTGAACAGACCAACGAAACCTGTTTGCCCATTTTTATCAGCGCCAAATAAAGTGCTGTTGCGGCGCTTACTGCGTCAGGCGTGGGTCGTGCAGGAAGGACTATTGCTCCTAAGGTTCCTTTGCTGAGAACCTCTTGTATGCGGGGAAGAGTGTTTGAATTTGTGGGATTCATAATACTATGAGATAGATTTTATCACATCTCCCACATGAATGTCAAGTTTTGAGCTCAAAATCATGCCTGACTCCTCGTTTTTTTTGACCTCGGTCACGGTTTTGGCACGCATTTTGATCGACACAACCTTTGCTTTACCGAGAAGATTATCTTTTCTGAATACCTCAACGTCGTCACTTAGATTGATCTTACCTTTCGTTATCTTCATACCCGAAACTTTTTCGCCTCCGATTATAAATTCAGCTACCACCTGGGCTTCTCCTTTAATGTATTTTTCCTGGTTCTCTTTTTCCTTGAGTAAATCTGCCACTTCTTGAAGCTCATCAAGAAGATCGTAAATTATATTATAGGTCTTTATAATAACCTTTTCCTGTTTAGCTAAGTCTGATACTTCACGAGCTACAACTACGGAAAATCCGATAACAATGGACTTTGTTGTTTTGGCAAGAAATATATCTGATTTTGTGATTGCCCCCACCGATTTGAGGATGATTTTAATGTTATCTTTTCCCGACAAAACATGATCTATAGCTTCGAGAGACCCTTGAGAATCGGATTTGACTACAAGTGAAAGAACCCGTTCTTTCTCGGTAGGCTCCATAAGGCTCTGAATGGTAAACGGCCTTTGTGTTTCGTGGGTTACGGCAACTGTCTTTTTAGGTTGACTGGTCGAGGTAAGCTTGGTACCTACTTCTGGAAGCGTTTCAAATCCGAGTATCTCCGCCGGCATCGAGGGCACGATAGAAGATACAGAAACACCGAGATCATTCATGAGCGAGCGAACCTTGGTTTTGTTTTCGTCGTTATACACAACGTCGGAAACTTTTAATGTCCCGTTCTTAATAATTATGCTCACGACCGCACCACGATTATCTTTTTTTGTTTCAATGACATAGGCTTCGACCGGTCCCGATTCATCATATTCAAGGTGTAGATCCTCGGTCAGTAAAAGGAGGGTTTCCAGGAGTTCAGGAACGCCTTTACCGGTGAGTGCTGAAATTTCGACAGCAGGAACAGTTCCTCCCTTTCCTTCTGTGGCCACTTCATACTTTAGAAGATCGTTTTTAACCTTATCAGGATTACTTTCTGGTAGGTCTGTTTTATTAAGGGCAACTACAAAAGGAATACCTGCTGCCTTTATATGTGATATTGATTCAGCTGTTTGAGGCATAACCGAATCCTTAGCGTCGATAATGAGAATAGCAAGATCGGCAACGGTTGCCCCGCGAGCGCGAAGCTTAGAAAAAGCCTCATGGCCGGGAGTATCGATAAACGTTATCGTACTGGTTTTATAGTCTTTTAAGCCCGTTGGAACTTCGTAAGCTCCGATGCGTTGGGTAATTCCACCGTGTTCTTTAGCTGCGAGACGGCTTTTCCTCATATAGTCAAGCAGAGTGGTTTTCCCATGGTCAACATGCCCGAGAATAGTGACTATCGGTGGTCTGGCTTTCATAATGTTTACTCCTTAGGTTTGGTGTCCAATGGCGTTTCAGGGAGCTTAGTTTCGGTTCCTGAAGCAGGGTCCGCATTGACTTGAATGATGTCGATAGTATAGTTTGTGAGTCGTGAGGCAAGATTGACGTTTACGCCGCCTTTACCTATAGCCAAGGGCGCTTGTTTTTCGTCAACAGTCACTTTTGCCGTTTTTGATTTTTGATCCAGTTCAATTTTCGTTATTTTCGCAGGGGAGAGCGCGGCCGTTAAATACGCCGTTTCATCTTCATTCCACTGGATAATATCGATTTTTTCCTGACCGCCTAGCTCATCGGTTACCGTTTGAACACGAAGGCCTTTTTGACCGACACAGGCTCCTACGGGATCAACTCCACCCTGAGAGCTATAGACTGCCATTTTAGTGCGTTCTCCCGGCTGCCGGACAACGCTTTTTATCTGAACTGTACCGTTGGCAATTTCGGGAACTTCTTTTTTGAAAAGTTCTTCGATAAGGCGCGGCTCGCTTCTTGATACAATGATGCGTGTATTACCGAATTTATCGTCGGTAATATCCTTTATGTACACCATAAGAGAAACATTGACCTGATAGTGTTCGTTACGTATCTGCTCTTCCTTTGTAAGAACTGCCTCTGCTTTTCCAATATCGACAAAGGCGTTGTATCCGTCATATCGTATTATTCGTCCGCGGACTACCGTGCCAATCTGTCCTTTATAGTGGGAAATTACTGTTTTTTTCTCAGCCTCTCGAATTTTTTGCAGAATCACTTGTTTAGCAGTTTGTGCGGCAATACGGCCAAATCCGGGAGGAGTGATGTCTTTATTGTCTTTAAATATCTTCGTTTCACCTGTTTCTTTGCTTATTTTAGCCTGAATTTCGTCTTCAGCTTTATCTGGATACTCTTTTTTGTAGGCTGCCATTACCGCGGCTTCGATTGATGTAATTACGTCTTCAACGGAAATACCGCGTTCGGTTGCTACCTGGTTTAGAGCGAGAGTAAATTCTGTTTTTACTATTGTCATAGCTGTAATTGTAACACGAGGGCGAGGTATTTTCCAACGCAGGGATTACTTTTTCTCTTCAGGAGCTTTTCCCGGAGCAGGTTTTTCTTCGGTTTTAGGAGTTTCTGCTTTAGGAGCGCCTTCTTCAACCGGAGTTTCTCCTTCGGCAGGTTTCTCGGTAATGACTTCCGGTGCGGCGGCCGTAGTTTCGGGAGTAACGCTTTCTTCTTTATGTTCAACAACCGATACGATAACCTTGTCTGGTGCTTCTTTTACTTCATAATCGGACGATGAGGATAAGTCTGCAACCTTTATTTCCTGGCCGAGTTCGGTTATTTTAGAAATATCCACCTCTATTGAAGAGGGAATTTTTGCTGGCAGAGCTTCGATTTTGAGAGTCTGGCTCAAGTTCAGTATAACTCCACCCTTTTGCGTCTGGGCAACAGATGTGCCGATGATCTTTACCGGTACCTCGGTTTCAATTTTCTGAGTTAAGTCAATTTTTCTAAAGTCTACATGGAGAAGAAGATCTTTGACAGGATGACGGTGTATCTGGCGAATGAGCGCCGGTATTTCTTCTTTTCCGAGCGTAAGATATACTACTCCCGTTTCTCGAGCTATTTTATAGACGGCAAGAAAATCCTTGAGCGGTACGCTTACCGATTGAGAAGCAAATTTTGGTCCATAGACATTAGCAGGAATAAGATTTTCGCGTCTGATTTTATTCAGGTTTTTACCAAAAACGGTTCGCGGACTAACCGTAAGCTTTAATTCCTGAGTGTGAGTTTTTTTCATACCTATTCTTTTGTGAGTTCAATAAAGAAAATTTTATCGGTTGACAAAACAGTATTATAACGGATGTTATTGTCTTTCACAAGAGGAGTGAAGTTCTGGTTAAGAAGATACATGTTAGAGGGAAGATCTATACTAAGATTTAGTTCATTTTTTTGCGCACCGATTTGCTTTTGAACGATAAGCTGTAGAACTCCCCGGCCATTCTTGAAGGGATGTTCTGCATGGTATACCACCTTAATTTCCATCTGAGCCTGTGGTTGCACTTCGGCCAAAAAGCCAATAGTGTGATACTGTTCCTTTATATCGTCATAGTCTTCCACGGTAACGCCGTTTTTGGTAACGGAATCGATTACGGTGTCCTGGGGGATCATAAGCTGAAAGTAGTTTCTGTAGACACCCCCAGGAAAAATATTACCCGGTGACTCGTTTTTATATTTGGCTATGAAGGTGTGTTTCAGTAAGCCGTTTTTGTTTATCGAAATTGCCAGGTCAAACGTACGGCTGACAAAAAAATTAGCTTTATTTACTCCCACATTTGCATCCAGAGGATACAAATAGTCAACGATGCAGTTGTCGAGAGATGCGCTACACCGGGGTTCTATGACACGCCCTGACCAGTATAGAGAGTTGATTTTTTCCTCGATTGTCGGATCCTCGGAGTAAAAAACTATCTGTTTTTCATCGGCTGATTTCCTGAAGCCCTGCAATAGTTGACGGGGGGAAACAGTATTGAGTTGAACAAACAGTTGTCGCATGAGAGAGGAAAGAAAGCTTTTTTTCTGTATAGATCCCGGGAAAAATCCTTTCTCGGAATATATTTGAGCCTTTAAATAAAAGTTTTTTGAATCGACTTTTTCATTGTAGTCTTGTAGATAAATACTGCCGAATGCATTCAGAAGTTCTTCAACCGAAGAGGTTGTTAGGAGTACGCCTCCGGAAAAATCTCTCAATCCCATTTCTTTGTCTAGAAAAAAAGTAGCTTGTTGATAGGTAGTGACAAAATCAGGATAAAAAGCCGAATCTCTCAAAAAAAAATGAGGTTGGTTTAGATAGGTGCGAATGGCCTTAGGTGGTTCAATATGGGCTGTTAACTGTCCATCGGCGTCGTACACATCATAGATTTCAAAGTCTCCGACTGTAAAATTGGAGAGATGAAGTATTCCAAACGATCCTATAAATCCGCCACCGGGGCGAAGTTCCATATTATTTGCAAAAAGAATAAGATATTTTTGATCGGTTGTTGAAGAAAGTGTTTTTTCCAGAAGCGGCATAAGTTGACGACCTTTAGAAAGGGAGTCGGCAGCATAAGTCAGTTGGTTTTTTATTTTCTTAGTAAAGGCAAAGCGGGTTGGTATTTTTTGATTAAGAACCGAGACAGCGTCTTCAAGATCGACGAGATCCTCTCGTATACCTGTGAACGCCGACTTAACTTGAGTTATTTCTGCGGGACTTTTGTCCCGTTTTAAGATAAGTTCCGAAATAACTTGTGCTTTTTCAATAAGATGCGAACCTGTATTCACGAGTATTCCTGCTTTTTCATTCATGTCAAAAACACCGTCAGAAAAGAGAGACAGAGAAAAAAAAAGATATGTTGGCCGGACTGGCCTATATATGGCTTTGGCAAACGAACTGGCTCTTTTGCTTTTGACAAGATAAGCTTTTGCTTGGGGAAGGTGTTCCTGTACCAGTTCCTGACCGCCGCGGTAAGTAAAATAACTAGCTAGTGCGAGCGGAATAAAAAAGGCTATATGAACAAATAGAACAGTTGTAAGAAGGAGAAAGATAAACCAGCGCATATTGAAATGGATAGGGAAAGGTTTACGTTCTGAATCGGTAACATGAGCAGACCTATTCTGTTTGGCTAGCGTAAGCGTAAGAATTGTTTCGGTTGAGCGGGAAAGCGAAAACCACAGAATTCGCTCTATATCTTTTTTTTCAATAACGTCTCCGTTTATTTTGACAATCTTTGGATACCCTGAAGAGTTGTGATGAGTTGAGTACCAATTATTTTGATGGTTTTTATTAATGAATATATAAATAGTCTTTTTTTCTATGTCGTCGGACACTCTTTTTTTAAAATGACTATCGGCATTAATAAAAAAACACAGATCATATCTCTTGAGAGAAGGAGGAATAGCCGGTGAAAAAAAAACTCTCATGCCATATTTTTCAAGCTCTGTTTTCAAAGAACCGACGAGCGGATGTTTTATATGGGATACGATAAGAGCGGTTTGTTTTTCCTCAAGCGTAATCGTCTGCAAACTCATAGGTATTATTGTATAATTTTGTGGTGTCGAAAAACGAACGAATAACATCTCCCATAATAAAATCTACCGCTCTTCCTTCTTTCCTCAAACGTCAGTCCAGAGAAAAGCGGGTTCTTGTCGGAGGATGTTTTGACATACTCCATTTTGGACACATAATGTTTTTAAATCAGGCGAGAAAAGAAGGAGCGCGATTGTATGTGGCGCTTGAACCTGACGAATTTATCCGAGTCCACAAGAAACGAGAACCGGTTCATACGCAAATGGAGCGAGCTTCTATTTTATCTTCTCTCCGAATGGTTGATGTGGTCATTTTACTTCCCGTATACCGATCGTATGATGACTATTTGAACCTGGTAAAAAATATAGAGCCCGGTGTTATTGCGGTTACGGAAAATGATTCTCAAATCGAAAATAAGCGGAAACAGGCCAGTGTAGTCGGCGCAAGTTTGAAGATAGTTACCCCTCACATTTCACCATTTTCCAGTTCATCCATTCACACCTATGCGTCTTTTTTTGGCGATAGATTTGCCGACTGAAACAAAGAAACAAATTATGTCACAGGTCAGTTCTTTGAGGAAAGAATATCCTGCTTGTAATTGGGTAGATGCAGAGAATTATCATATTACGGTATATTTTTTTGGAGAAGTACAAAAAATAGATAAGATAAAAGAACGGATAGAACGGCTTACATACGACCGGACATCTTTTTATCTGTACTCTTACGGCATGGATTTATTTATGAAGAACAAGATTACTCTGTACACTACTTTTTTGAGACAGAAAGCTTTAGAAGATATTGCCGAACGGATGTATAACCATTTTACTCAAGATTTCCCCGGAGAACGGAAATTCGTACCTCATCTTACTGTGTGTCGATGTCGAATTCCTTCGAAACAACAGTATTTTGTACTTCAAAAACGGATTCAACGAATGTCCGTAGATGTTGAATTTCCGGTCAAAAAGTTGGTTTTGTTTGAAAGCATATTGAATGGTAAAAAGCCATTTTATAAATCCGTTGCTTCCTTTCCGCTCCTTGAAGCCCAATAAAAAACCATTCTCTCTCTGGATAGAGAAAGAATGGTTTTATGGTTGAAGTTCAAATCGAAAACCTATTATGCTGCTCCGATTTTATACATTCCTGTTCCGCAGACGGGACATTTTCCTTTCATTGCGGGCTTACCATTTTTCATGGTTACTTTTTCAGGATTTTCTACATCTCTTTTTGCTCGACATTTTACACAATACATTGTTGCTGCCATACGTTAGTTCACCTCCTTTACCGATAGTTTTATATGATTTGTAATTATCCTTTTCATCTTCCAAGGCCAAAGTAATGATTAATGCTAGCAAAATAAAGGGAAATTTCAAGCCCAATGATGAGTGCGATAAAAAAAAGACTTCGTTTTAAGTCGGTTTGGAAAAAACGTATTATTCGATCATCTTCAGAAGTTGGATAAATAGAAGTGACTTCTTTTTCTTCAGGAAGAGCTTGTTTAGAGACGCGTTCAGGTAATGGTTGGGAGGGAAGATTTTGGAAGGATGTTCTTCGTAGTGCCGCATGCATTTTTTGCTCGCGGGTTTTTTTAGGCATACTGAATTATTTACCATATTGACACCTATTTGTAAAGAGGTTACAATGATTTCGCATGATTCTTTATATTGGTTTGTCAATCTTTTTCGGGTGGTTACTGTTTTTGACGTTTCTCGTTCTTGCGAGTAGAAAACATTATTTTAAGTTAGTCGGAGATAGTAAAAAAGAACGGATAGACGAACTATTGGAGTCCTTGCTCCAATCGTATGAAGGATCGAGAGTGGAAATAGGGGAACTAAAAAAAAGAGTTGACGATATTATTCATGAGTCTCAATATCATTTGCAGAAGATAAATATAATCCGATTCAATCCTTTTGATAGGGGTGGAGAGCAAAGTTTTGTAGTTGCAGTCCTTGATAAGGAAAAAAATGGTGCTATCATTAATTTTATGTATACGCCGGATGGTTTACGGGTGTATACGAAAAAAGTGAAGAAAGGGAAAGGGGAAGAGTATCAACTCTCTGATGAAGAGCAGAAGGCGGTTCTCGGCGGATAAATTATAAATTTAACAACTTAGGTATGGTTGGTAAGAAAGTAACGATTATTGCATTTCTTCTTGTTTTAGTGTTATCGGGCTTGGTGTCCTTTTCTTATTTTTCTTTTGTATCAGGAGCGACGGGAAAAAATGTTTTTTCCCTTTCAAACTATAAATCTCCTTCTGATAAAACATCAACTACTGAAGCGACCGATGCCAATGAACCAAAAACAGAGGAGTGTCCCCTAAACGGTGAGATGCTTGGTCCCTCAGCAAAACAAAAATGGGAAAAGAGACGTCCCCTTGGAGTTATGGTTGAAAATCATACAGAAGCTCGACCTCAATCAGGACTTTCTTCAGCAGATGTCATCTATGAGGCAGTGGCAGAAGGTGGAATTACTCGTTTTCTTGCAATTTTCTATTGTCATGATGCTCCATTTGTCGGACCCGTTCGATCTGCACGGATCTACTTTTTGAAGTTACTTCAAGGATATGGAAGTTTTCCCTTATATGCACATGTTGGGGGGGCCAATACTGACGGTCCGGCCGATGCGCTGGGTGAGGTTGAAGATCTCGGATGGGCAAATTACAACGATCTGAATCAGTTTTCGGTTCCTTTTCCCAATTTCTGGCGCGACTATGAGCGGCTTCCTGATCGGGCTACCGAACATACTGTTTATACTTCAACATCAAAGCTTTGGGATTACGCCAAGGTAAAAAGAGGGTTATCGAATGTTGACGATAAGGGTGATGCGTGGAATGCCGCCTTTACTCCCTGGAAATTCAAGGACGATGCCGCCAGTGCAAGTCGCGGGACGACAAATAAGATAAGTTTTGGCTTTTGGGATACTTCGGCATCCGACTTCGCGGTGGTATGGACGTATGACAAAGCGAGCAATAGCTATAAGAGAACGAATGGTGGTCAGTCACATCTTGACAAGAATACCGGTAAGCCGCTTTCGGCAAAAAATGTGGTAGTTGTTTTCGCTAAGGAATCACCGGCCAACGATGGTTATGTCGGCGGTCAGCATATTTTGTATAAAATTATAGGAAGCGGTGACGGATTACTTTTCCAGGACGGCAAGGCCGAGGAGATTTCTTGGAATAAGACAGACGAGGAATCAATGATGACCTTTACCGATCAAAGTGGAAAAGAAGTATCTTTTGACCGCGGTCAGGTCTTTGTAGAAATTCTGCCGACAGGAAATAAAGTCACTTATTAAGGTATGCTACAACATATTATTCCTTCGAAGACAAGAAGGAAGGTTTTGGAACTTTTTTTCCATCGTCCGACAGAAGCGTTTTACCTTCGAAAAATAGTCCGCGAGATCGATGAGGAGGTAAATGCAGTAAAAAGGGAACTAGATATTTTGTCGGGTGATAAACTCCTTTTAAAGGAAAAGCGACTGAACAAAATACTGTACACAATAAATAAGTCCTACTTTTTTTACGATGAATTCATGCGCATATCGGCTAAATCCGACGGTTTAGCCCGTCGTCTTTATGCGAATATTTCCAAACTAGGTAAGGCTAAATTTATAGTAATATCAACCAAATATCCCCGACGTCTCCCTATAAAAGAAGATGAAATTTATCTTCTTGTTGTGGGAACGGTAGTAGTTCCGGAAGTGGCGGCAATCGTGAAGGAAACAGAAAAGGAGTTTGGTCGGGAGATTAACTATACCGTTATGACGGAGGAAGAACTTGTCTTCAGAAAGAAAAATAACGATCCGTTTATATGGAAATTTTTGAAACAGTCAAAAATAATGTTAGTTGGATCAGATGAAGAACTTTTAAAATGAAAGCAATTAAAATAGTGCTCTTACTCCTCGTCGCCTTTCTTATAGTCTGGATCGATTTGCCCGAAAATGTTCCGGTCAAATTTACTGCTTTTAACAAACCGGTTTCTTTCACCATTCAGCCATTAACTATCAATCTCGTTACTCCAGGTTTCACTTTTAATAAGGAGTTCCGAACACACCTGGGGTTGGATCTAAAGGGAGGAAGTCATTTGGTATTTGAGGCCGATACCTCAAAAGTGCTTCCCGATGACCTACAGGATGCCATACATTCTTCCCGCGATATCATCGAAAAGAGAGTAAATTTTTTCGGAGTTTCCGAACCCACGGTACAAACCATAAAGGCGGGGAATACCTACAGGATTAGTGTTGATCTTCCGGGAATCGATAATGTAAATGAAGCGGTCCGGCTCATAGGACGCACCGCGCAGTTATCTTTTATGGAAGAGGCAACTGCTGAGGCGGAAATTGCGACACAGAGCTCTATTTTAACCCGACTTACGAAAGAGACAGGATTAACAGGGAAGCATATAAAAAAGGCCAGTGTAGTTTTTGATCAACAAACAGGGAGACCTCAGGTTGCACTTCAGTTTACCCAAGAAGGAGCACGTTTTTTTGAGGATATAACTTCAAGAAACAGAGGTAAGCCCGTTGCCATTTACCTGGATCAGTTTATTCTATCCGCACCAGTCGTCCAGCAGACTATTACCGATGGGAATGCAGTAATAAGCGGAGGATTCACGACAGACCAGGCAAAGCAGCTCGCAATTGCAATAAATTCGGGAGCGTTGCCCTTACCTATTAGGTTGGTAGAACAGCGAAATATAGGCCCAACTCTTGGAGCCTCCGATGTTCAAAAAAGCGTTCTGGCTGGAGGAATAGGACTTCTTATGGTGCTTCTTTTTATGATCGGATACTACGGAAAGTTTGGTATTATCGCTTCGCTCGCCCTTGTTATTTATGGTTTACTATCGCTCGCTTTTTTCCGCGCAGTGCCAGTCGTATTGACATTGCCCGGTATCGCTGGCTTTATTCTATCGATAGGAATGGCAGTAGACTCAAATATACTTATTTTTGAACGCATTAAAGAGGAAATGAGAAAAGGAAGAGATCAGGACGTAGCCATTCGTCTGGGTTTTGGTCACGCAATTGACGCCATAAAAGACGCAAATATTACAACACTTATCGTAGGATTTATATTATTTAACCCATTAAACTGGGAATTTCTTCCTCAGTTTGGAGTAGTTCGGGGATTTGCCCTTACGCTTATGATCGGAGTCGCAACGAGCCTTTTCACCGGCGTATTTATAACGAGACGCCTTATTAGTCTTTTCTATAGAACATGATTAACTTTTTCAAATACAGATGGGTTTATTTTATTATTTCTCTCGTCGTTATTTTGGCCGGGTTTGGTTCGATTATAACGTCCGGCTTTCGTTACTCCATTGATTTTGTCGGCGGAACCAACCTTGAATATGAGTTGTCAAAGGAGGTTAATCTTAAGGATGTGGAAAAGATTTTTGTAAAAAATAACATAGAAGTACTCCGGCTTACTCAGAAAAATAAAGCGATTTCCGCACGGACAAAAGCGATAGATGAAGTAAAAGAACTTCAACTGAAAAGCGATTTTTCACAAACACTTAAAACACCGGTCAAGGTATTAAAATCGGAAACGGTAGGACCGGTTCTTGGACGGGAAACGATGATAAAAACAGTCGTCGCTTCTCTCATTGCCATTGTAGGCATCCTTATTTATATGAGTTTTGCCTTTAAGAGTTTTAATTTTGCTTTGGCCGCAATTATCGCTCTTATTCATGATTTCCTCGTTGTCGTAGGTTGTTACTCGCTTATGGGACGTTTCTTCGGAGCAGAGCTTGACACTATGTTTGTTACCGCGGTCCTGACCGCCATGTCATTTTCGGTCCATGATACGATCGTTATTTTTGACAAAATTCGCGAATATAAACGAACCGAAGGGACAGTCAATATTGAGTATTCTGCAAATAAGGCACTCACAGAAACGCTGGTCCGGTCTCTCAACAATTCGATGACCATTATCTTTATGCTTTTGGCACTGACACTTCTTGGTGGTAACACGATTAAGTTTTTTGTGGCAACCCTTCTCATCGGTACCATAACCGGGACATACTCTTCACCATTTGTCGCAACCCCGGTTCTGGTTTGGTTGGAAAAAAGAAAAAACAGATAATGAACATCTTGAAGTTTCCACTAGGGTCGCTTCAGACAAACTGCTATTTACTAGAAAATGAAAATAAGTGTTTACTTATCGATCCTGCCGATGATGCGGCGTTTCTTCTTGAAGAAATGCAGAGACGGAATCTTACGCTCGTTGCGATGCTCGCGACCCACGGTCATTTCGATCACGTATTGGCAGCAGGTGAGATACAACTAAGTTTTCCGGTACCTCTTTTGATTGGTCGAGAAGATCTGTTTCTCCTTAAACGGCTCGATTCGACAGCCAAACATTTTCTTAAATATAACCCTCAGACGATCATTCCTCAAACGTTAGAGTATCTGAAGGAAAAAGAAATAACTGTAGGAGGATTTTCATTGCAAGCAATTCATACACCCGGACACACGCCAGGGAGTTATAGTTTTTATTTTAAAGGCGATAACTATCTGTTTACCGGCGACACGTTATTTAAAAAAGGAATAGGTAGTTATGAGCATTCTTATAGCAATAAAATAGACCTATTCGAGTCGCTCGCAAAACTGAAAAGAATAGTGGGGGACGCGGAGACCTATCCGGGACATGAGGAGTCTACGATTCTTTCAGAGGAGCTGAAGTTGTACCATCTCTCTTAATTTCTAAATATTTCTTAATTTCTTTTAACAATGCGTCTTTTTCATTTACCACTTTCCCCTCCTCGACGTCGTTAAATATAGAAGCGAGAATTTTGCCGATTTCCCGCCCTGGTTTTAGATTCAGAATCTTCATTACATCATGGCCCGATACTTTTAAATCTTTAATCTGAAATGGTATTTTTTGAACTTCTGCAAGTCGTTTCTTAAAAAGATCAAGTCTCCATGAGGTTGGGGTTGCACCCGAACCGATTCGGTCTGCGGTTCTTACGGCAAGCATGGCTTCGATATTTTCTGCGCCGATGTCGCGGATAAACCGACGGACGCTTTTATCGGTTTGAATCTCAGAAACGGTAAACTGATGATGTTTTACTAAAGTGACAAGTCTGTCTTTATCTTTATTAGATAGTTTTAACCGGTTTGCGATTTCCTCTGTCAGTTTTGCGCCGATTACCTCATGATTGTAAAAGGTAATGATCTCTGTTTTTTCATCTTTTCTGAAGGTTGCTGCCTTTCCTATATCATGAAGGAGTGCGGCAAATCGGACGATTGGTTCAGTTGCTGGACAGTGTTTGAGAGACATAATCAGATGAGTCCCCACGTCATAAATATGATGTCGTTTCGGACTTTTTTGAGGTATCACAAAACACAGATCAACTTCAGGAAGAATAAACGTGAGGAGCCCGGTGTTTCTCATAAAGAGTACTCCTTCTGCGGGATGATCGCTCGCAAGAACTTTAAAGAGTTCGTCTCTAATCCGTTCCCATGAAATCTTTGTTATAAGCTCGGCATTCTTTTGGATAGACAGTCTTGTTTTATCTTCGATTAAAAATCCGAGTTCGGCGGTAAAGCGTATCCCTCTCATCATGCGCAATGCATCTTCCTTAAATCGTTTATCAGGATCCCCAACCGCAACTATCAATTTTTTTTTGATATCTTCACGGCCTCCAAACGGATCTACAAACGTTTTTCCGTCGTAGGCTATAGCATTAATGGTAAAGTCCCGCCGGGCTAAATCTTCTTCAACAGAATCTGCCCATACCACCGTATCAGGGTGGCGGGTATCGGAATACTCTCCCTCTTTTCTAAAGGTCGTTACCTCGAAAATCAGTTCCCCTTTTGAGGTTTTGATTGGTATCCCGACAGTACCGAACTCATTATTATAAAAGCCGATAGGATAGAGTTTTAAAATCTCCTCAGGGGTGGCGTTTGTGGTAAAGTCCCAGTTCTCTGTTTTGTGGTCAAGAAGAAGGTCGCGAATTGCTCCTCCGACCACATAGATGAGAAAGCCTTCCTTCTTAAAGGTCTGTAAAAAATCACTAACTTCTTTGGGTAGCTGTATCATGGACTTAATTATAACGCATGAGGTTACGAAAGAAGATCCCGAAGATGGGCTAGTGAGGTAGTAATACTGGGACGTTTAGCTCGGCCAATCGCATCATCAATTACGAGCCATTCTGCTTCATGAAATTCTTTTGTATCTACTTTAAAATTAGTTTTTTTGTCCATATAAACTGCAAACCAGAAGTCGTTATGAACGCGGCATGGTCGAGATGGATGGAATACATTAGTAATGCTAATATCGAAAAGTTCGATCAGTTCATTTTTTAAAGTAGAGGAGAGTTCTTCAGTAAATTCTCTCCGTACGGTATCTTCGGGACTCTCCCCTATCTCAATATGTCCTCCGGGCGGTATCCACTCGTCTGCTTTTATGTGATGTCCGACATATATAGACTTTGTTTCTTTGTGGACAGGAACCAAAAAAGAGCAGAAATGATCGACTTCATTTTCCGCTTTTACCAACTTCCCTTTTTTAATTCGTTCGGTAACTCTATTTAAAAGAAGAGGGTCAATTTTATCATTAGTTTTAAGCGAATCAATGAGTTCAAGAAAATGTTTTATCATAAGATGAGTTTTTTCAAAATATCCATGTTTTCTTTATCAGGGCCTTTGTCGTCAAAGCCAGGAGTTTCCAGGATAAAGGGAAGACGTTTTGTTTTAGGATGGTTGAGTAGTAGTTTAAACGGCTCAAGAGTAAGAGTTCCCTGTCCTAAGTTTGCATGTCGATCACGTCCCGAATTAAATGGGTCGCGACTATCATTTACGTGAATAAGTTCTATACGATCTAGTCCGATCAATTTGCCAAATAGGGTGAGAAATTCTTCGAGTTTATGTTCGGTTGAAATATCATAGCCTGCCGAATAAAGATGGCAAGTGTCGAGGCAGACCCTCACACGATCATTATCGACGAGCTTAATAATAGTTGCAATTTCCATGAGATCCTTTCCTATTTTTCGGTTTCCTGCGTTTTCGATCATGAATACCGTATCTTCGGGAGTTTTGGCAAGAACTTCCTTTATCGCATTGGCTACGATGGTGTAGTCATGAGTAGCGTCGGTCAAAGGAAGTAAATCGGGATCTTTTTTAAACGAGCCGAGGTGAACGATACTTCCCCGGATACCCATCCGAGAGGCGAGCCTCATTTCGTGTATAAGGAGATTACGTGACAACTGCCCTCCCCGTTCCGCATTAGCGAGATTAATAAGATATGAAGCGTGGAAATAGATAGGATCTATCTGTAAGGCTTTCCTCTCTGCATTAAATTCCATAATCACCTGGTCCTCAATACGGGCAAAATTCCAGTCGCGGGGAGAAGAAGAAAATATCTGAAGAGCATTTCCACCCATGGTATGTAGTTTACGGAGAGCCTTAGCATAGCCTTTACTGATAGTAACGTGTGCGCCAAGTTTCATATTCGAAAACAGTATACCATGATATTTCCTCTTGACATAGGTTAGCAGAGTTGTTACACTATTGCTAAACATGGAAGACCTTACACAGCGTCAAATAGACATTCTTAAAGCGATCATTATTGAGTATACGGAAACGGCCGAAGCGGTTGGATCGGAGATTCTCGAAAAAAAGTATAAGTTGGGTGTTTCTCCTGCCACCATTCGGAATGAGATGGTCGAGCTTGCGAAAAAAGGATATCTTAAAAAGAGCCACTTCTCCTCTGGTCGTATTCCTGCATCCAAAGGTTTCCGCTTCTACATCAAGAATATAATGAAGGAAAAAGAACTTACGACAACAGACGAGGTAACATACAAAAACAGCATTTGGGATGAGCGAACCGAAGAACATAGGCTTCTCCAGCAGGCGGCAAAAATACTCTCTCAGAAAACAGGTCTCTTATCGCTCGTTGCGACAAACTTTGGCGATCTCTATTATTCAGGAGTTTCCAATCTTTTAAGTAAGCCCGAATTTTTAGACCTGGCTCTTTCTAAAATATTATTCGAACGGCTCGATGAGGTCACATTCTGGGAGAGACTCATCGATCAGTTTGCTCGCATGCAGGAGGAAATACTTTTTACGCTTGGCGAGGAAGATTTTCGTGATCCAGTATTCCATTCGTGCGCGAGCGTTTTCGGCGAATTTGAAGGGCAAAAAATTAAGGGCATTATCGGAGTGGTCGGCCCAAAGCGCATGTACTATGAAGTCATTACACCGCAGATAAAATATTTTTCTTCGCTTATTGAAGAAATTATCAGAAGTCAGGGAATGTAACGGATATGAATAAAAATAATCAAAAGCCTCCGGTTCAGTCTAAGCCAGATGAAGGGGAGATATTAAAAAAGCAAATGGAGGAGCTCAAGACGAAGTATCTGAGGGCTCTAGCCGATTATCAGAATTTGGAAAAGCGTGTTCGCGAGGAACGGGAAGAGGTAATAAAAAATGCAAATAAACACTTGATCTTGAAGTTATTACCCTTTCTCGATCACTTAGACAAAGCAGAGATGTTCGTCAAAGATCCTGGCTTGAAGCTCATAAAAGATAGTTTTTATAAATTGTTAGAGGAACTTGGGGTTAAGGAAATAGTAGTTGCAGGCCGTGAATTCGATCCACAAGTTGCTGAGGCAATAGAACTCGTGCCAGGAGACAAAGATAATATAATGGTTGAAGTGTTACGAAAAGGATACGAATTATTTGGAATGCCCCTTCGTCCGGCGCAGGTTAAAGTAAGTAAGAGGGAAATTAAAAATTCAGAATCTAAAATTGAGAATTAAACGAGCGTATCTTAATTCTAAATTATAAATTTTAAATTTACTCCTATGGCAAAAATTATAGGCATCGATCTAGGAACAACAAATTCGTGTATCGCGGTGATGGAAGGCGGAAAGCCGAAAGTAATTCATTCACAGGAAGGAAGGAATGTCATTCCCTCAGTTGTAGATCCTATTAAACGGATTGTGGGTGATGTTGCGAAAAGACAGCAGGTGATAAATCCAAGAAATATCATTTTTTCGGTAAAGCGCCTCATCGGACGACATTATTCAGATGAATCAGTTCAGTATGATAAAAAGTGGCTTCCCTATAACATTAAGGAAGGAAAAGAAGGCAGGGTTGCCATTGAGGTTGAAGGGAAAACATTTACTCCGGAGGAGATTTCCGCAATGATTCTCCAAAAAATAAAAAAAGACGCGGAGGCATATTTGGGTGAAACAGTTGACAAAGCAGTAATTACTGTACCGGCATACTTCGATGATTCCCAACGCCAGGCAACTAAACAAGCCGGAGAGATCGCGGGACTCGAGGTCGTCCGTATTTTAAACGAACCTACGGCCGCGGCGCTCGCGTATGGTCTTGATAAAAAGCATGCGCACACCATAGCAGTCTATGATTTGGGAGGCGGTACATTTGATATCACTATCCTCGAACTTGGTGACGGAGTCTTTCAGGTTAAGGCAACAAACGGTGATACTCATTTAGGAGGAGACGACTTTGATAAAGTAATCCTTGATTATATTGCAGGAGAGTTTCAAAAAGATAACGGAGTTGATCTTCGGAAAGACCCGCAAGCTCTTCAGAGACTTCGTGATGCAGCCGAAAAGGCAAAAATAGAGCTCTCCTCTTCGCTTGAAGCCGAGATTAACCTTCCCTTTGTATCAGTTAAAGAAGGGCAGCCACTACATCTCGTAATGAAGTTGAGCCGATCTAAATTGGAAAGTTTGGTTGCGGAGCTTATAGAGAAAACGTTTATTCCAGTGAGGGCGGCACTCAAAGATGCAAAGGTCGATGTAAAGCAGGTAAACGAAGTGGTTTTAGTCGGCGGCATGACACGTATGCCGAAAATAATCGAAAAGGTGAAGGAATTTTTCGGTAAAGAGCCTAACCGTTCTGTAAATCCCGATGAGGTGGTTGCGATAGGTGCCGCAGTACAGGCAGGAATTCTGACCGGGGAAACAAAAGACGTAGTACTTCTTGATGTGACTCCCCTTACGCTTGGGGTCGAAACATATGGAGGAGTGTTGACACCATTGATTCAAAGAAATACGACTATTCCTACCGCTAAGTCAGAGGTATTTTCGACCGCAGCCGATAATCAGACACAGGTCGAAGTGCATATTTTGCAAGGAGAACGACCGCTTGCTAAAGACAATAAATCGCTTGGTCGATTTATTCTCGAGGGAATTCCTCCGGCTCCGCGCGGAGTACCTCAGGTTGAGGTAACGTTCGATATCGACGCCAATGGAATACTCACCGTGACCGCAAAGGATAAGGCTACAGGAAAAGTCCAAAGTATTAAGATTACCGGTTCAACGGGTCTGAGTAAAGATGAGGTAGAAAAGATGAAAGAGCAGGCCGAAAAATTTGCCGAAGAGGACAAGAAAGAAAAAGACCGGATTGAAGCGAGAAACAAAGCGGATAACCTAATCTACGTCGCGGAAAAATCTTTAAAAGACGCAGGTGATAAAGCGCCCAAAGATGTTAAGGCAGACGTGGAAAAGAAAGTAAAGGAACTTCGCGACATGCTAGACAAAGCATCTACCGCTGATTTAGAAACCAAAACAAAGGAACTGTCTGAGGTCTTGCAGAAAATAGGACAGAATATGTATAATCCGCCTGGAGGACAAACACCCCCTCAGGGAGAGAAGAAGGAAGATACATCCTCCGATAAACCTCCGGGGGATAAGAAAGATGTTGAAGAAGGGGAAGTCGTGAGCTAACTCTATGGCAGATTACTATGAAGTGTTAGGGGTGTCAAAAAACGCCTCGGCAAGTGAACTTAAATCAGCGTATCGCAAGATGGCTTTGAAATGGCATCCGGATCGGAATAAAACAGCCGGTGCTGCCGATAAGTTTAAGGAAATTAACAAAGCGTACGAAGTTCTGTCAGATCCGAAAAAAAAAGAAATGTACGATCAGTACGGCCCTGAGGCCTTTGAACGTGCAGGAGGTGGAGGACAGAGTCAGTCATATCAGCAGGGGCCCTTCAGTTATACATACACTAACTTCGGGGGTGAAAACTCTCCTTTTGAAGGCGTGGATTTTGGCGGTTTTTCCGATCCTTTCGAAATATTCGAACAATTTTTTGGATTCCAATCACCTTTTTCTGGTGGTCGAAGACGTCAGGCGCGGACCGTATACGAGATAGAGCTACAGTTTGAGGAGGCAGTTCGGGGTGTAGAAAAAGAAACAGTGATAAAAGGGAATAAGCGGACAATCAAGATTCCTGCAGGGGTCGATGAGGGAATGAAGATTCGTTTCAATGAATTTGACCTTCTTATACACGTTAAGCCTCATGAATCATTTAAACGTGAAGGTCAGGATGTATACATCGAAAAAGAAATAACATATACTCAAGCAGTCTTGGGAGGCGCGATTGATGTTCCGACACTTGATGGCTCGGTGAGACTTAAGGTACGTCCGGGTACAAAATCAGGTACCATGGTGAGACTTCGGGGACAAGGTATTACCCACCCAAACTCAAATCGTAAAGGAGATGAATATGTTATCTATAAAATAATCGTTCCCGAGCATGTTTCCTCGAAGGCAAAAAAGCTTCTAGAAGAACTGGATCGTGAGTTAAGCTAAACCATGGAGATTTCAGTTCACCCCTCACACATTGCCTCTTATAAAAAATATCTCGAGGTGTTACGGTTGACAGAGACGTTTCTTGATAAAGAAGGATTTCTGAAAGCAGACTTACCTGTTCTTTCACCTGCTCTCGTTCCCGAATCGTATCTTGAGATTTTCAAAACAGACTATATCTATTTTTCAAAAAGAAAATCGCTGTATCTTACGCCTTCGCCGGAACTTTTTTTAAAGAGATTGTTAGCGTATGGTATAGGAAATTGCTACTATTTAGGGCATGCTTTTCGAAACAGTGAACAGCCTTCAGACAAGCACTCGATGGAGTTCACCATGCTTGAAGTTTATAAAACTAACGCACAGTATCTTGATATCGCAGAACTTATACTGGAACTTTTTCGGCATATTGCCGTTGGTCTTTTTGGAAAATCAACTATACGCTATCAGAATTACAAAATTTCTTTTGATCGTTGGGAACGTCTCACGGTGGCGAAGGCTTTTCAAGACTTCGCAGGTATTTCTGAAGAAGCATTATTTGATGAAACTGCATTTATACAACGAGCTAAAGAAAAAAAATATAGAACCAAGGGATTCACCTACGAAGATATATTTTCTCAAATATATGTTCAAGAAATAGAACCGAATCTGGGAATACATGGGTTCCCGACTCTCCTCTACGACTATCCAAAAGAATTTGCCGCTTTAGCAAAGTTGAATCCCGATGGAAGAACGGCACAGCGATTTGAATGTTACATAGGAGGCGTTGAAATCGGAGATTGTTACACCGAACTTACTGATTGGAATGAGCAGGAAAAAAGATTTGAAATGGAAAACGCGAAACGGAAAAAACTCCGTTTAATAAACCATCCAGTTGACAAAGGGTTTATCCAGGCATTACAATATGGACTTGTCCCTTGCTCCGGAGTAGCAATCGGCTTTGAACGACTAGCCATGATTTATACGGGAAAAACATCGATTCATGATTTGAAATTAATAACAATTCAATAATGAGAACAAACGCAGGCAATCTAAAAAAAGGTGAGTTTGTATTTTACCAATCCGAGCCCTGGCAAATCCAGAAGGCCGATTTTTACTCACCAGGTAAAGGGTCGGCACTTATGAAGGTGAAGTTAAAAAATGTGATTACGAGTAAAAATATAGACTTTACATATAAGTCGAATGAACAGGTGGAAATTGTCGATGTGGAGTCGGTCGAAATGCAGTATCTGTACAAAGACCTAGAGAATCTCTATTTCATGAATGAGCGTACGTACAATCAGTATACCGTTCTCCGATCTGTGGTTGGAACTGTCGCCGACTTTCTCAAAGATGGCGAAAAATATTTTGTATATCTCTATAACGATAAACCTCTCACCATGCGCCCACCCATGAGTGTGCGCTTGAAGGTTATAGAAACCGAGGATGCGGCAAAAGGCGATACGGTGTCGGGAGCAAAAAAACCAGCAAAGGTAGAGACGGGAGTCACCGTAATGGTGCCGATATTTGTAAAGGTAGGCGATACTATAACGGTTAATCCAGAAACGGGCAACTATGGTGAAAGAGTAAAAGGATAAAATGCAGCACTCAAAGAAACTTATAGAAATTCGTTGAAATTAAGTAGAAATTAATCTAAATTTCTTAATTAATATATTGTTTACTGCTTAATGCTTTCTGTTGGAGAAATACTTAAAAAAGAACGTCTAAAAAAAGGAGTGGTTCTTCATCAGGTTGAAAAAGAAATACGGGTAAGAGAAAAATTTCTTGACGCGATTGAACGAAATGACTGGTCTCCCTTTTCATCTAAAGTATATATCTCGGGAATCATTCAGACGTATGCAAACTACCTAAAACTTGATGACAAAAAACTCCTCGCTTTTTTTAGGCGTGACTACAACAGCGTCGAAGATACTCGCTTCAAGGAAAAAGTAAAAGGCGATTATCTAACACCCCAAACAAAAAAAATGGCCATCACATTTGTTTTTCTTCTCGTATCTTTTTTCATTATTTATTTTATTTATCAGCTCAAGATTTATTTGGCGCCACCGACCATTACTATTATTGAACCCCAAAAAAACGAGTTTATACGTGAAGAGCGCATCACTATTGTTGGTAAAACCGATCATGAAGCGGCCGTAACTATTTTTGGTAACCGCATCTACCAAGATTCTACAGGTGTTTTCACATATGATCTGCCGTTGAAAAAAGGGAAAAACGAAGTTGTCATAGAGGTCATTGGTGCAAATGGCAAAAAGGCAGTACTCAAAAAAACCTTCATTAAGACTTAAATAAACGTTTTAAGTCAGATATATTCTTTAGGAGAGATGATGAATAAATATTTTTAAAATGAAGCCGCTTTGCTTCGTTTATTACCTTTCCATCAGAGAAATTTTTTCGTATTTCACCGAGCAGACCAACTTCACCGGTAAAAACGGTGCTACTAGGAACGGGTTCATTACGAACCGAGGAAAGGATTGCAGACACGATACCTAAATCGGATGAAGGTGATTTAATAGAGACTCCACCCACGACGTTTACATAGATATCATACTTATCAAGACTGATTCCCAGATGTTTTCTCATGACCGCAAGGAGGAGGAGGATCTTGTTATATTCGACTCCATTGACGACACGTCGAGGCATGGCAAGAAAAGAAGGCACTGATAGTGCCTGTACCTCAAAAAAGAGAGGACGTTTTCCTTCGGAAACTCCAACGATTGCTTTTCCCGGAACATTTCCCACGGCCTGTTCAAGAAAAACGAGGGGGTTTGATACCTCAGAGAGTCCGAGCCCTTCCATTTGGAAAATACCTATCTCATCGGTAGAGCCAAATCTATTTTTGGAAGCACGGAGTACTCGAAACTGAGATACCCGTTCCCCCTCAAAATTAAGAACGCAGTCGACTATATGTTCAAGTGTTTTGGGGCCGGCAATATCGCCGCCTTTCGTTATGTGACCAACAATGAGAACCGCAACTTTATTTTTTTTTGCAAAACCCGTCAATACATTTGCACATTCCCTCAGTTGGCTTACATTTCCCGGGGGTGATTCTATTCCTTTGCTATAGATGGTTTGAATCGAGTCGATAACAAGCACATCTGGCAGTTCCTCCATACTTTCAATACCGGCTGTAATTCCTTCAACCTGAAGATCATCAGAAAACAGAAGATTGTTAAGAGGTATTTTAAGCCGTTCGGCCCTGTCTTTTACCTGTTCCGCAGCTTCTTCCCCCGATACATATACTGTCTTAAAATTTTTCATGGATTGAAGGAGAAGAGTTGACTTTCCTATGCCTGGTTCACCGCTTAATAAGATCACTTCGCCCGGTACTATACCTCCTCCGAGAACACGGTCAAACTCATAGATACCCGTTCCCATCCGATTCTTTTTAAGGGGCTGTATGTCTTTGAACGAGACGGTTTTAAGTTTTTTTACTGATTCATTTTTACCTTTACTTCCATCAGATTGACGCGTAAGCGTATTAAACTCTCCGCAGTCAGGACACTTCCCGAGCCATGAGGCCGATCCATACCCGCAGTTTGAACAAATATAAAATGCCATAGTTACATTTTTTCTACAGTCTCAATTCCTAGCAGATAGAGTCCTTTTTCCAGGACAAATGCGGTTCCCTCTGTTAATAAAATGCGTAAATTCTTTTCAGATCCTTGTGCCTTAAGGATAGGATATTTTTCGTAAAAAAGGCTGAACTTTTGAGCGATTGAAAAAAGATAGGTTGCGATAAGATGGGGAGCTATATTTTGTCCTGCTTCCAAAATAACATCGGCAAACTGGGATAATGCCCTTAAAAGATTCTCTTCTTCTGGGGCAAGTTCATATACTCCTTCAACTGTTTCTGTTTTAGAGGGAAGCTGATTAAGTATTGAGTTACATCTGACGAGGGTGTACTGAATATAGGGACCAGAATTTCCTGAAAAACTAACCGATTCTCGTATACTAAATTCAATATCGCTTCCTATTCCTTGGCGAAGAAGTGCAAATTTTATAGCCGCAATAGCAATTTTTTCGATGACCTCCTCTTTTTCTTTCTCGTCAACCTCAGTCCGTTTCATTACTTTCTGAACTTCATTTTTTGCAAAATCAAGTATCGATTCAGCAGTCAAAATTTTTCCTGTTCGGCTCGACATTTTGCCATCGGGTAGTCTGACGATACCATGTCCTACGTGAATAGTTTTTTTAGCGAGATTTGGATTAATTTTACTTAGTGCGGTAAGAACTACTTTAAAGTATTCATTTATTTCATTTGCGGTAACGATATAAGATTTGTCATAGGGGAAATCTTTATATTTTGTCGGTGCGTTGCCTAAATCTTTTGCTTCGTAGGTTGGTAATTCAAGTGAGTTAATGAACACACGATTATGTAGACCGTATTTTTCACCCTCAAATATAACCGCACCCTCGCTTTTTTTAAATATTCCTTTTTTTAAATTTTCCAGAACCATTTTTTGTCCAAGCTCTGCCATCATACTTTCAGGATAATCGTAGTCAAACTGAGTCCCGAGTTTTTTATACATTTCTTCGAAAGCTTCGAGGCTCCAATCTTTTCCTTTCATATAAAGGTGAGTAAGCTCATCAAGATCAATGTGTTTTCCGTCAAGGTATTTGCGATAGTTAACCGTTGGTTCTATACCCCTGTTTTTCTTAAGATATTCTTGACCGGCTATAAAAACCGCATAGTTTATGTCCTTCATTTCTTGTTTTGCTTTTTCATCACTTTCATAGGCTTGTGCTCCGATGGCGTATGCCTGGCCCAGAAACTGTACGCGAATTTTTAGCGTTTTTTTTCCCAAATCGGCAATCGTCATATTTTCGTCTCTCATCTTTTTTTTAAGTCCCCAAATGGATTTTGCGACATGCATACCAACATCTCCATAGTAATTAGCCCGTTTAACATTTGCGCCAAGAAATGAGGTAATGCGGGCCAATGATTCGCCAACTGCATTGCTATAGAGATGTCCAATATGGAATTCTTTAAATGGATTTGGATCGGTGTACTCAAACATTATTTTTTTATTTTTATAGAGTGCGGATTCGAAAAACGTTTGATTACCACTAATCATTTTTTGAATTTCCTCAAGGTGAAGGTGTTTCGAGATCCAGAAGTTAATAAATCCGGGCTTGAGAACTTGAGTCTTTTCTATCATCGGCATGTTCGGAAGTTTCGAAACAATTTCTTCAGCAAAAGTAAAGGGATTTTTCTTGTATTTCTTGCTAAGTTTAAGAGCAATGTTTGAGCTGTAATCACCAAAGGACATATTACTTGGAGATTCGACTATTACCTCTTCATTTCGAATACCTAGTTCTCCTAATGCGATTTTAATAGTATCGGCAATCTGAAGCTTCATAGGAATGTAATATGATACCAAATTTAATAGATCTTTTTAATACCTAGCCATTTCATGAAATCCTTCATTCCTGCATTTGTAGTTGATGGTCCATGGTCACCCTTTTTATAAATTTTGAGTTTAAATTGATTTTTTTTATTAGGAAAAAGCTCGATTATTTTTTTGAAATAGCCCACTGTTTTCGAAAAATGAACACAGATATCTTTTTCTCCATGTCCAATAAACAAATGCGCAGTCTTCAAATATCTGATATTATCCATAGGCGAAAGATCGTCCATGTTTTCCAAGTGTTTTCTCCAGATGGGACGGAGAATTCCTCGGTATAGATATTTATATCCATCAACATCCATACTGCGTAAAAAATCTTCATTTGACTCCTCTCCTTTAACGGAACCGCATGATTTACTGTCAACCACAGCAGAAACTATAGCGAGTTCTTTTATATTTTTATTGTATCGGGGCAATATGGGGATATAGGTCCCACCAAAGCTTCTTCCGACGAATATAATCCTTTTATACTTAATATATGTTTTAGTTTGCGAGTACGAGTTAACAACATAACATCCATTAGTAAAAAGTTTATATAAAATTAAAAAGGTTTTAATGCAATTTATCGGTGTAAAGACACCATCACTTCTTCCGTAACCGATATAATCAGGCACAAAAATATCAATCCCATATGAAAGTAGTATTTGTGCATCGGGAAGCGTTCCATTATCAGGAGGAATTGGTGCTCCTATTGCGTATATTACTACAGCATTTGACTTATTCTTTGTTTTATATAACATTCCCGCAATGCCATTTACCTTGTATAAAACAGGCGTTGGAAATTTCATTTAATTTCTAGGTTTAACTTCTAAACGCGGGTATCCTTTTAGTCCTTCGGTAAGGCTCGCTATTCTAAATACAGGATCGAATCGTTCAACACTCATATACACTCCATTTTGACCCAAAAGAGCAGGTATCATATAGTCGAATGCCAAATATCCTGCAACTAGCCAGAATGTCGTTTCAACTCCATTCGCCTTCATAAGGTCATTTATTCGATTTCGAGCCGTTTTATTATTGTGGATGTGATTAGGAATTCCTTGTTTGACTAGATATTCATTCAACGCCTCAAGAACGGAATTACTGTCTGCTTCATAATCTGTAGGTTTCAGGGTTGGTGGCTTTTCTCTTAAATTTACAAATCTCGGAAAATTTACGCCCAAATCGGAAAAGGTTGTAAATGAGTATTTTATACCTCTTTCTTGGCAGAATGTGTCGATTTCCCCTTGGTATAGTCCAATATGATTAGCCACTGCATCGTGATGTTCTATTTCCGGTACATGAGATAGTAGTACGCCCGTATCTGCAAAGGCGACTGTTAACTCGAGATCTCCCTGCCGTTCTCTTAAGTATCCTGTGAGCGCTTCGACGGCTGTAGTTGTTGCAGACCATTTCTTACCCACGCGTGAATCAGCGATCGATTGCGGATGAAGAGCAATTGTTGAAGCCGATAAATCTCCAGGCGCATATAAAGGACAAGGGGTGATTAATGCATTTACATGATTACCGTTAAATTTTTCTGCATTAATTAACTGTAATCCCTCAATAGCATGTTGAGTTGTTATAGCGAACTGACTTTTCTGAAAATCTAAGAGTTCTGACATATTTAAGAGTGGAATTTTTAACCAAAAAAAATCCCCCGATTCTGGTCGGGGGTGAGTAACTCAAAACGTCTATTTACCTCATAGACATATTACTCTCCCATAGAGTTAACCTCAATGAACCTTGATTGGTGAGTAATACGTACATATTCAACTGATTATAGCTTACCCTCAATATTATTTCAATTCATTTTTAAATGGAAGGTATTGTCAACTGCTGTAATAGGTCCTATACTTATATAATCATCTATGAGAACCCCTTTGAGAAAGAAACTGGTGCTCCTTTTGATTCTTCTTATTCTATTTGGAATATTCGTATTGGTACGTTTTTATATCCTTAATAGTCAGAATGTATACGGAAGAATACGAGTAGTTTCATCTCCGTCTGCCAGTGTCTTTATCAACAACGTTGTTGCAGGAAGAACTCCCTTTGAGGATAAATTCAAAAATGGTGAATATATATTGAAACTTATTCCTGAAAAAACGGCTACCGCAACGGCTTCATGGCAAGGAAAAATTCAGATTTACAAAAACGCGCTGACTTATGTGAACCGCGAACTCGGTGTGTCTGACCTGGCTTCGGCAGGTGAAATATTCACGATTACCAAGATGGAAAAACCTCCCAAAAATTCTTCGCTCGGAGAAATTTACGTCGAAACCGAACCTCAAGGCGCGATCGTATATCTCGACAACGATGAAAAGGGGGTCGCACCATTAATACTTGCCGATGTAATCAAAGGTGATCATGAGCTCTCCGTCTTTATGCCGGGATTTTTAAGGAGAACCCAGAAAGTAAATGTTGACCCCGGGTATCGGGTAAATGCCAACTTTAAGCTTGCGTTTGATCCGAACCAACAGCAGCTGTCCTCGATTACTCCGACTCCTGAAAAACAGGCTACTTCAAGTGGTGGTTTGAAAAAAGATCGGATTACGGTAAAAGAAACACCAACGGGATGGCTTCGGGTAAGAAGTGAACCATCGGTTGATGCTTCGGAGTCGGCAAAAGTTAACCCAGGCGATACCTTCGACATACTTGAGGAACAAGAAGGTTGGTATAAGATAAAATACGATACTATAAATACCGGTTGGGTGTACTCTCAATACGTCGAAAAGATAACAGAATAATCTTCTCTTAATTATTTTCTTTCCAAATGAAGCGATTGTACATGAAGTAGGAATAGGGAATGACCAGAAACAAGATGATAAGGACATTATAGAAAAGAGGATAAAACAGAATCTTGCCGAATAGTGCCGTGAGAGCAATAATGCCAATCGTTTGGATGATTATTGAGGGAACGGATACAAGGTTGAATTTAATAAACTTGAGTGCATAATTGTGAACTTTATGTTCAAGTTTCTTATGGGAAAATGCCCAAAAGTTATTAAGTATAAAGTTTGAAAGGATTGCTACTTCAGAGCTAATGATTTTTGCGAGTTTAATGTCTAAATGTGCAAAATGGTAGCCAATATAAAGGAGCGCTGAGTCGATTAAAAATCCTGTCCCGCCGACCAGTACATATTTAATAAAGGACGAATGAGTCAATACATACAAGATACTGTTGATACTGTACTGAACTGAATTAATTTTTGATATTCCTATGGTGCGGTCCTTAAAATGAATGGGTATTTCTTTAACTCGCGCTTTGTTTTTAATGGCGTAGTCCAGGAGTGCCACTTGAAATACATAGCCACTGTAGTTTTTGATATGGTCCATGGAATTTTTGATGATCCACGCCTTTACCGCGCGATAGCCAGTAGTCCAGTCGGATACGGATAACTTCATAAAACCAAGTCGGATTACGATATTGCCGATAACAGACAAAAGCTTGCGATGAATACCCCAATTTTCCGGAATGGAGCCACCCTTTATATACCGTGAACCGATGACAAAATCGGCTCCTTTTTCTATTTCATGCAAAAAATGAGGTAGTTCCTTCGGGTCATGAGATAAATCGGCATCCATTTCAAAAATAATAAAGGGCTGAAGTTTTTCAATCGCCATCTTAAATCCCTGGATATAGGCGCGGCCTAGTCCCTCCTTTTCAACTCGCAGAAGGTGGAGTGTAGGATATTTTTTCACCAGATGTTTTACGAGGGACTCTGTGTCGTCAGTTGACCTACTATCAACGACAAGAATATGGACCTCCCAGTTAATGTTTTGTTTAGTCGCCTCAAATATAAGGGGAATAATTTTTTCAATATTTCCCGCTTCGTTGTAGGTCGGTAAGATGATAACTGCTTTTCTCATAGTTGATTTGTTACATAGCTTATCATTTTGTTAAGTCCATCTTCAAATGAAACATGAGGTTCCCACCCGAGAAGCGCTTTAGCTTTGGTAATGTCAGGCTTTCTTTTAAGCGGATCGTCCTGAGGTAATGACTCACTTAAGACAATCTTACTTTTTGAACCGGTTGCTTTTAGCACGTACTTTGCATATTCAAGGACAGTATGTTCTTCAGATGAGCCGATGTTTATAATCTCGCCATCGTTTGATGAAAACATAAAAGACATAAGTCCATTGACCGTATCGTCGACGTAACAGAGAGATCGTGTTTGAGTGCCGTCTCCATAGACCGTAAGAGGTTGGCCGGCGAGCGCCTGATTGATAAATCTCACAATCATTCGCATATCATCTTTCTGCATGCGGGGACCGAAGGTATTAAATATTCGTGCGATTCGTGTTTTTAAACCATGTTTTCGATGATAAAAAGCGGTAAGTGTTTCACCAAAACGTTTTGCTTCATCGTATACCGATCGGGGGCCGGTCGTCGAAACATTTCCGCGGTAATCTTCAGACTGTGGATGTTTTTCCGGATCACCATACACCTCGGAGGTTGAAGCAAATAAAAATGGGGCCTTGTGTTTCTCAGCCAACTTCAAAAGTTCGAGTGTGCCGGTAGTATTCACGAGCATTGTTTCCATTGGTAAAGAATGGTAGCTTACCGGGCTGTAGTGATTTGGAGAAGCGGGTGAAGCAAGATGAAAAACTGCGTCAATAGAATCGTCAAGAGAAAGTGGCTTTATAACATCGTGGTTTATGAAACGGAATTTGTCCGATTTCATCTGTTCGATATTTTTGCTATTTCCCGTTAAGAGATTATCTACGCAAATTACGGTATGGTTCTGTTTAAGTAGAACTTCGCAGAGATGTGATCCGATAAATCCGGCGCCTCCGGCAACGACTATATTCATATATTCTATTACAGAACAGGCCGTCTCCCTGTTGAGATATAAGTGAATCCCATTTTTTGAAGAGTGGTCGGATGATAGATATTACGTCCATCGAAGATTACCGGTTTTTTCATGAGGGACTTAATCCTCTGTAAATCGGCCTGTTTAAATTCATTCCATTCCGTAACGATGCACAGCGCGTCTGCATTATCTACGGCTTCATATGGATCGCTTGCGTAATGAATCTTGTCTCCGTATATTTTTTTTACGTTTTCACTCGCGGCTTGGTCATAAACCGAAACTGTATATCCATCCTTAAGAAGTCGGTCAATAAGTGAGAGTGAGGGTGCTTGGCGAATGTCATCAGTATTTGGCTTAAAGCTTAGTCCCCAGACCGCAATTTTTTTCTGCGTATGGGAGGTAGGTTGTTTCTCAAAAAAAGCGGTGAATTTATTTATAAAGTTGTTTCGGGTTTCATCGTTTACGCGGTCTACGGCCTGAAGAAGGGATGCGTCTACCCCGCTTGTGAGACCGATATTAATGAGTGCTTTGACATCTTTGGGAAAACAGGAGCCTCCGTATCCTATACCCGGATCCATGAAGATGTTACCAATTCTTTTATCGAGTCCTACGCCGTCGAGAACTGTTTCTACGTCGGCTCCGGTTTTTTCGCAGTAGAAGGATATGAGATTGGCAAATGAAATTTTAGTTGCGAGCATGGCATTTGCCGTGTATTTAATAAGTTCCGCTGAAGCGAGATCGGTTATGACCCGTTTTCCGCTTAAGGGTTCATGGAGTTGAAGCAGCAAATCGATCGCCTCTTTTGAATCAGAGCCTATTACGACACGATCGGTATATAGTGTATCCTGGATTGCAGTTCCTTCCCGGAGAAATTCCGGACATGAGGCGACTGCGACTTCAGCACCGGTTGGTTTATGACTATTAAGAAGGACTTCCACTTTCTTGTTCGTTCCGACCGGCACCGTACTTTTGCAGGAGACCACAGTGAGTCCCTTCCTCAGATGTTTCGCAATTTCTTGAGAAACAGCAAAAACCGCAGATAAATCTGCTTCTCCGGTTTTCTTTGGAGGTGTCCCGACGGTGATAAAGACAATATTTGATTCGGAAATAGCCTCGTCATACTCGGTCGTAAAGAATAGCCGTTTTGCTTCCAAATTTTTTTTAAGAAGTTCCTGTAATCCAGGTTCATATATAATAGGATCGCCTTCTTTTAAACGCTTTATTTTTTCTGGTGTATGTCCAATGACCCAGACTTTATTGCCAAAATCAGCGAATATGCAGGCGGTGACAAGTCCGACGTAGCCATGGCCGATGAATGAGATTGTCATAAAGTTACATCATATACAAAGTTGGCTAAAAAAACAAGTTAAGCTGACTGTGTAAGCATCTCCCGCAATCCCTCGTCAAACGTTTTCATAGGATAAAAATCATTGCGTTTACTTTTGATAGCAGAGTATTGAGATCGCTTAGCTCTTCCTTTAGAGTATTCTTCAAAAGAAACGGAATGAATAAGTGATTCATCCAGTTTATATGTTTGTGCGATTTTGATGGCGGCCTCGTACGGAGACAGATTTTGACTTCCGACAAGATGGAAAGTGGTGGGTTCGTAGTGCTGAATAAGATGGAGAAGCCCATAAGCGATATCATCAATAAATGTCGGGGTGATAAGGGAATCTTTTATCATATAAAGCTCTTTATTTTCGGAAAGAGCGAAGCGGAGCGATCTCACAAAATCTTTCTTGGGTTCAAATGTAGCCCGGTAAGGATAGGAAATTCTTATAATCATACCTTTTGTTCCGACAATTTTTTCGGATTCATATTTTGTCAGTGCATACTGACCTAAGGGATGGGTTGGGCTATCTTCAGTGTAGGGAGGATTGGTACCATCAAAAACAAAGTCAGTAGAAAAAAGAATAAAGGGCTTCTTTTTTTGCGAAACTGTCTCAAATACATATTTTGTTCCGTTTACGTTTATGTTTCGGGCGAGTTCTTTTTCCTCCTCGGCTTTATCGACTAAGGTATAGGCGGCGAGGTGCAGGAAAACGTCAAAGTCTATAGATGCGAGTGATTTTTTTACGCTTTCCTCATCGGTTATATCCATCTGTTTCTGAGGAAGATCGATAAATCGGAGTTTATCTGCCAATACTTCTTTAATACGTGATCCTACAAGGCCATTACCGCCGGTGAGTGCAACGGTGATCATATTCAGCTCGTTCCGTACTGTTTTTTATAATATTCTCGGTATGCGCCGGATTTTACGTGCGTCCACCATTCTTTGTGCTCTATATACCAGGCAATGGTTTCTTTAAGGGCCTTCTCAAAAGAGTATAGCGGCTTCCACCCGAGTTCTTTTTCAGTATGTGACCAGTCTATAGCGTATCGGCGATCGTGTCCCGGCCGGTCCTTTACGTACTCAATAGATTTTTCGTCCTGATCCATATAGGTAAGAATCTTTTTTATCACCTCTTTATTTGAAATATTTTCTTCCTGTCCGCCAACCAAGTAGCTTTTTCCGATCGTTCCTTTATGAATGATCATGTCGATCGCACGGCAGTGATCGGTAACATATAGCCAGTCCCGTACATATAATCCATCTCCGTATAGGGGTACTTTTTTACCTTCAATAAGATGGGTAATGGCGAGAGGAATCAATTTTTCGGGAAACTGATAGGGACCGAAATTATTCGAACAGTTTGAGATAGTAATGGGTAATCCGTACGTTGTGTGATAGGCACGGACGAGATGATCGGACGAAGCTTTGGATGCGGCATAAGGGCTCCTGGGGTCATAACATGTTTCAGGGGTAAACTTTAAATCACTATCAAGAGGTAGTGCTCCAAAAACCTCATCGGTTGAAATATGATGAAAGCGTTTTTTATGCTTAACGGCAGCTTCAAGAAGAATGTGTGTTCCCTCGATGTTGGTTTTTATAAAGGGTGAGGCATCGAGAATAGATCGGTCAACATGTGATTCTGCAGCGAAATGGACAATAATATCGGTTTCTTTAACTGACTGGTCAGTGATTTTTCTGTCGCAGATATCTCCACGCACAAATGAGTACTTCGGATTTGTCGCTACATCCTTGAGACTTTCGAGGTTACCCGCGTAGGTTAGAAGATCAAAATTTACAATATAATCTTCGGGAAAATGCTCGAGCCAGTAATGAATGAAGTTAGATCCAATGAATCCTGCGCCTCCCGTGACAAGTAGCTTCATAGATTCGATTGTATCAAATTATGATACAATTATACTAGTGCTTTTTATGTTCAAACCAATTCACTACGCGCTAACTCTTGAACCCGACCTTACTGCCGGTACATTTAAAGGAAGCGTGGAAATCGATATAAAAATACAAAAAAGACTCTCAGAAATCCATCTCGATGCCTCTTACGATCTTCAAATTAATGATTGTTTTTTAAAAGTAGATAGTGAAGAAAATGTACGATTAAAATTTTTACACAAAAAAAACGATAATACTCTCTTAGTAAAAATTCCTAGGAGTGCATCCCGAGAGATACAACTCTCCATTGATTATCAAGGAAAACTAAATGATAGTCTGACTGGTTTTTACAGAAGTTCGTATACCGATAAAGGAAAGCGAAAGTATTTGGCCACGACCCAGTTTGAGGCCGCGGAAGCAAAGCGGGCATTTCCTTGCGTTGATAACCCTTCATATAAAGCGACATTTGACGTTGCGATGATTGTTCAAAATAATCATAAAGCTATTTCTAACACGTTACCCACGAGAGAAGAGGCTCTCCCTGGTGGTAAAAAATTGGTGGAATTTAATACCACTCCTCTTATGTCAACCTACTTGTTATACCTCGGGGTCGGGGATTGGGAAATCTTGGAAAAAAAATACGGGGATTTGGTTATTCGAGGAATAACGGTTTCCGGTAAATCGGTTCACACACGTTTTGCGATCGAATGGACCAAGAAATGTCTCGAGTTTTACAGCTCATATTTTGGTCACCCTTATCCATTGAAAAAGCTTGATCTTATCGCTGTTCCGGATTTCGCTGCCGGTGCTATGGAAAACTGGGGCGCAATCACTTTCCGGGAAAACGCACTTCTTTACTATGAAGATATGAGTTCTGTAGCGACAAAACAGCGGGTCGCTGAAGTTGTGGCACACGAATTGGTACATCAGTGGTTTGGAAATTTGGTAACCATGAAATGGTGGGATGATCTGTGGTTGAACGAAAGCTTTGCCACCTACATGGCGTACAAAGCGATTCATCGATATTTTCCTGAATGGAATATCTGGTCTGACTATGTATCGTATGCTTATTTTGGGGGTATGGCGCTTGATAGTCTCAAATCATCTCATCCGATTAAGGTTGAGGTGAAACGCGTTGAGGACATCGATGAACTTTTCGATGAAATAGCTTACGAAAAAGGAGGAAGCGTTCTGAGGATGCTCGATGAATATTTGGGTGAGTCGGTATTTAAAAAGGGGTTACAGATCTACATCAAAAAATTTGCTTATAAAAACGCCGAAGCTAAAAATTTGTGGGAGTCGCTTGAGTCGGTATCTCGTGCGCCGGTTGTATCGGTAATTCAAAAGTTTCTTAATAAAACCGGATTTCCCGTTATCTCAGTCGATTACAAAGAAAAAAAACTGCAACTGTCGCAAGAACGATTTCTTTTTCTGGGAAGTAAAAGTGGAGAGGTATGGGATACACCACTTGTTATAAAGACCAAATCGGAAAAAATTAGGACCCACCTTTTTTCAACAAAAAAAGAAACGCTTTCGCTGTTGACCGATGGCCAGGTATATATTAATCATGACTATGCCGGATTTTTTATTACATCTTATGGATCTTATCTTCTCAAGAAGTTGGGAGAGTCGAGAAAAACTCTCTCAATCATAAATAAGATAGGACTTCTTCATGATCTTTTTTCTTTGACACTTGGTCTGCAGCATGAACGATCTGCCCTTCTCATTTTTATTGAAAACTATTTTATGGATGAGACAGATCCGGAGACATTATCTTACATAAACGGTAAGCTTACTGGTTTGTATCTCCTTACCTCCGATGAGAATATGAAACGCCTCATACTTCATTTCTCAAAGAAAGCTATTGCCATAACGGGAACAACACCTAAAAAGAGAGAAAATGTGAAACTTACTTCACTGAGAAATGGCGCACTGTCAACACTTTCCTTTTTTGATGACGAAGAAACATACAGGTTTATAAAAAATAAATTTAACAGCTATCTTAAGGATAAAAAACCAATAGAGCCTGATTTAAAGGGAGTGATCTATTCGGCAATGATGTGGCATGACTCAGCTAATTACGACACGTTTTTAAAACTGTATCGCTCCACAAATATCATAGAGGAGCAGGCAAAGATTTTAGTTGCCATTGCCAACGTAAAAAATGCGAAGCTGGTAAAAAAAGCGCTCAACTTTGCTCTTACCGATGAGGTTCGTTTTGCAAACGTTTTTTATCCGATTCTATCTGCCAGTCATAATCCGTATGGAAAAACAGTTGCGTACGATTGGATTGTCGAGCAATGGGATGAACTGAAAAGGAGAACAGGAGGGCACGCGAATACCATACTAAGAAGGATGCTAAAGATGATAGTTCCCACAGGCGCCATAGGAAGAGAAAAGTCTGCGCATTCATTTTTGAAAACTCATCCGGTCGCCGGTCTTGAAAAAACGTATGAACAAATAGTCGAAGAGCTCGAAATATATTCGCGCTTTATGAAACGATACGGGTAAGATGAGGTTTATTTATCATATCTTCCAAGGTCTGCCATCTTTTCTTTTTCAGTTCGTGAGGTACATCATCTTTCATAAGTTTGGTTGCTGCCGTCATAGGTCGTTCTGAATAAATAGAAATATAAGCTTTTTCAAAAGCTGCCTTTTTACAAAGTTTTAGGGTATTTTTAAATTCAGTCTCGGTTTCACCGCAAAAGCCAACGATGATATCGGTGGTAAGCTTTACATCAGGAATATTACATTTCAGATTCGATACTACTTTTAAGTATTCTTCGGCGGTATACCAGCGATTCATACGTTTGAGCACGCTATCGGCACCCGACTGAACTGGCAGATGAATGGTACGGTCAATGTTTTCATTTTCGGCAATAACACGTATGAGTTCATCGGTAAAGTCCCATGGATTTGAAGAAAAAAAATCGACCTTCTCAAAGCCCAGTTTGGCTATACTTTCGAGGAGATGAGGAAAAAGCGTAGGGATACGATACCGACCAAGATGCTTAACGTATATCGGCTTAATATTTGATGGGGCCTGTCTCGAATTCCTTCCCGCCAGTGCTCGGAGCGAAGTGCGATGAGTATCGAGCACTTCTTCCTCCGTGCGTGTCGGGACCCCTTTCTTCTCGACACCCGTTTTGAAATACGTTTTGGGTAAATCTCGCATGACCTGTACATTTTCTTTTCCTAAAATAAGGTCGGCGCCATATGAATTTACATTTTGTCCAAGAAGCGTAATCTTTTTGGTGCCTTTCTTTTTCAGTTCTTTGCATTCGGCCAGAATATCTTCAAAAGGTCGGCTGATTTCCCGTCCCCGAGTAAACGGCACAATGCAGAAGGTGCAAAAATTATTGCAACCGTTTGAAATGGGAACCCATGCTGAGTCGGTTTGCATCCTATACGGCATGGTGTCAAAACCTACTTCTTCAATGGGCATAAATTCATCGACCTCAGGCATTCGCGCCTTGATCTTATTTAAGTACTCACCGGTTGTGTCTCGGAATGCCAGTCCAACCATGCAGCCAGTGACGATAATTTTAAAAAAGTCATTTTTTGTTTTTTTAACAGCTCCTAGGTTTCTGACCAGTCCGTAAACTCTGTCTTCAGCGGAGCGTCTTACCATACAGGTATTGACGACAACGTAGTTTGCGTCTTCGTAGGTTGCAGCTCCGGTAAATCCCCGGCCCTGGAAATTGGCGGCGATGCGTTCAGAATCAGCTTTATTTTGCTGACACCCAAATGTTTTAATGAAGTATTTCATAGGTTAAGTTTTTTGAAGATTCGTTCCGTGAGTTTTTTTTATCATTTCAATAATATATAAGAATGCAAAAATGGCAAAAGCAATAGTTACGAAAACAATTAGTTTTTCGTTACCTTCCAAGAATAAACTTGAAATTCCCAGTATCAGCGAAACGCTCCAGTAGAAAACGGCTATTCTCCGTTTTCCCCAGCCGATTTCCAGAAGCTTATGATGAAAGTGTCCCCAATCTGCGCGAAACGGTGACTTTTTATTTTTGATTCTTCTGAGAATTGCATAGGCTGCGTCTATCATAGGAACAGATAATACTAAAACGGCTGTACCTACTTTTCCAAACGAAAGGATAGAAAGAATACCGAGAAGAAAGCCTGCAAGCGCACCACCTCCATATCCGGGCATGATTTTTTGGGGAAAAAAGTTATGTGGCAAGAAACCTAAGTATGCACCCGCAATGATAAAGGAAAAAAGCGAAACCGCCTGCACCGATATATCATGATGAGTAAATCTTTGTGCAATAAGACCCAAGAAAAGTGCGGTAATGCCAACAAATCCCGGCAGCTGACCGTCAACTCCTTTGCTCCAGTTAACCATATTCATCGTCCAGGTAAGCCACAGAATCGAGAGAAGATCGGCGATAACCAGAATAGAGTGGAATCCAAAAAACTCAAAGCCGACCTTCCATTGATCAAGATGTACAATGCCCACAAACGGTATTGAGATAAAGGGAATGCCGAGCCCAAAACCTATAACAAGTGTAGAAATAAATAAGTTTATCGCAAAGCGAAGATAAGGAGAAAGATCCAAATAGTCGTCCAAAAAACCCATAAACACAAGAATTGCGCTTGATAGGAGAATTCCCGTAAGTATTTTATTTAGAGGTAAAAAAAGGACAGAAACCAACAGTATGGAAATAAAAATGGGAATACCTCCTCCTCGGGGAACTATCCCAGAGTGTGTGTGGGCGGGATGGGACCGTTTTGACCTATCGGTAACGAGTTTATATTTTTTTGCCAGCCGGATTGTGGGAATGGTAAGTACGTAACACAAGGCAAACGATGTTAATAATACGATTAATTCCATAGTTTAGCTGATGAGGAGGATAATTTTTATAAAGGTAAATGTCAAGCTTATGATCAATAGGAAATTGACGGAGATAAGCGTGTAACGCGCAAATACATTTCCTGAAAAAAACTTCCGGTATACGTAGCTATTTACAACTACGAGCACATTCATAAGTAAGGGAATTACCGCGATCATCCAGAGGTCAGCCAGTTGATCTTCTCCTTGAGGTTTTGAATAAAAAAGCGGTACTTGAGGCGGAAGAGTATTTAGTTTGTAGGCAAAAAGAGCAACTTGCGCCAGATTGGCGATAATAAGCGCATACCACATGAGGTATATTATAGCGTATGGTTCACAAAGAGAAGAAGGTCCTTATTACCATGCATAGATAGGAAATCGTATCGCAAATGCTTTTATTTCCTTTCGAATTTTTTTTAATTCCTTATTATTACGACATGAGAGTCTAAAGGCAGCTAAATATTTTGGTCGATCTTCTTTCTTATTCGGCAATCGAAACTCTTTCACTTCATTAATGACCCGTTTCATCCATTTTGCTATTTTTTTCATTTCTTTCGGCTTCATTCCGCGAGTCGTAAGAGCAGGTGTTCCGAGGCGAACTCCAGAGGGATAAAAAGGCGATAAGGGTTCACCAGGAATGGTGTTCTTATTGAGTGTAACGCTTGCCATATCTAGAGCATATTGGGCAAATATACCGCCCCCTGGTCCAAACACGGTAGTTAGATCAATAAGAATAAGATGGTTTTCTGTTCCATTGCCTACCAGTTTGAATCCATTCTTTTTAAGCTCATCTGCGAGGCTTTTTGCATTTACAACAACTTGCTTGCCATAGCGCTTGAATGAAGGAGAAGCCGCCTGTTTAAGAGCAACGGCAATTGCTGCTGTTGTATGGTCGTGGGGTCCTCCTTGAAGTCCAGGAAATACTGCCTTATCGATTTTATCAGCGAGATCAGGATCTTTTTTAAGCCCTTTTTTAGTAACCATTATCATGCCTCCCCGTGGGCCTCGTAGTGTCTTATGGGTTGTGGTCGTAACAATATGAGCGTAAGGAACCGGATCTGTGTGTACATCGGAAATGACTAAACCCACGGTGTGTGCGATGTCGGCTGCCAGGTATGCGCCCACTTCCTCAGCAATTTCCGCAAATTTTTTAAATTCATACTGAAAAACATATGCTGTCGCACCGGTCCAAATAAGTTTTGGTTTATGTTCTTTGGCAAGTTTCCACACCTCGTCAAAATCTACTCTTCCATCTTTTCGTACATGGTAAAGTACTGTGTTATAAAATATTCCTGTCGCTGAAACTTTCCATCCATGTGTTAAATGTCCACCATCGGACAAATTCAATCCCATCACGGTATCACCTGGTTTACAGGTTGCGAGGTATACGGCCAAATTAGCTGGGGAACCCGAGTAGGGTTGAACATTTACGTGAGGAACATTAAATATTTTCTTTGCCCGTTCTTGGGCCAAAAGTTCAATTTCGTCAATAAAGTCGTTCCCTCCATAGTATCTTTTTTTCGGGTAGCCCTCTGAATATTTATTAGTTAATACTGAGCCCATTGCTTCTAAAACCGCTGATGATACATAATTTTCTGAGGGGATCATCTCGAGTCCCTCTTTTTGACGCTTGGTTTCTTTTGAAATAATTGAAGATACTTGGGGATCTGAGTTGCGCAGATTTTTCATGTCCACAAGAATAACACCCCATTTTTAAAAAAGCAATGAGCATTTGTAGGTTTTTACGTCGGCGACGGTACTTGTGTGGGTGCCGGAGAATTTGTGGGGGCTACGGTGGGTACGGGTGTTGAGGTTGGAGCTTTGGTCGGATTAGGAGTTGCAGTCGGAGCAGTGGTGGGTGAATTTGATGATTTGGATGAAGACGAGGAAGACGACGAGGAGGATGAGGACGAGGACGAAGAAGTGGGGATGGGGGTTGTCGATGCCGGTCCGCATTCATTAGATGGTGATGTCCCGTTTAGGAAATACTCGGTGTTTCTCATGGTAACAGTTTCTTTTTTTGTGTTGTCGCCTTCTTTCTTCTCTATGGTTTTTGAAACGCAAATAGTTTTTTGTACTATGCCGGAGGGAATTTGGAACTGCTCGACTGGAGTATCTTTTAAAAACTCCTCCATGAGAGATCGCCAGATTGGTGCTGCTCCCAATGAACCTGCGACATTGTCCATAGGAACATTGTCGTTGTTGCCGACCCATGCGGCAACGACAAGATGGGGTGTATATCCTATTGTCCAGGCATCTTTGTAGTCTTCGGTTGTTCCCGTTTTTACTGCTGCTGGTCGGGAAATCGTGAGTGCATTTCCAAATACTTCCTGTCGGGAAATATTGTCGGAAAGAATAGAAGAAATAAGAAATGCCACTTCAGGTTCTAGGATTTCCTGGGGAGTTGGTTCGGCGTGAAATATTTCTTTATTATTTTTGTCGACGATATTTAAGATAAGAAGTCTTTCCACCTTCTTACCTCCATTAGCGAAGACGCCGTATGCTTGAGCGATGTCAAGAAGTCTCACATCGGCTGTTCCCAAAACAAAGGAAGGTCCGTACATAGAAGGATCCAGTAATGACTTGATTCCGAGCCGTTCGGCCATCTCCATTCCGGAGGAAAGACCTACTTTTTCCATGACTTCAACTGCAGGTACATTTAAAGAATTAGAGAGGGCACGGCGTACGGTTACCGGTCCTCTAAATTTGCGGTCGTAGTTTTGGGGTTTATAGGTCTCCTCAAAGGTGGTTGGTTTATCTGACAAAATGGTGGCTGGCGTAATGACTCTTTTTTCAAATCCCGCAGAATAGATAATTGGTTTAAATGACGATCCGGGGGGGCGTAGTGAAGTTGCGATATTGAACTTTCCGAAACTAGGATTGTTCCAATCAACGCTTCCGACAAGCGCTTTAATCTCGCCTGTTGTGGGATCCATTACGACTGTCGCTCCATTACTAACTCTGTTTCCGGCAAGTTGTGCGACCTGTCTTTTTACTACCGCTTCGGCAAATGTCTGCCAGTCGAGATCAAGGGTTGTTTTTACCTTATATCCCGATCGGGCGACATTTTCCTCTCCGAAGTTTTTTATAAGTTCATCGCGTACCATAAGTGCAAAATGAGGAGCTTCAGAATTCAATGTTGATTCATTCGTATGGTTGTAATTAAGAGTTTCGTTGGCTGCTTTTTCTCGTTGGGATTCAGTGATATATCCCTGTTCTCTCAGTAGGTTAAGAACAATACGCTGTTTGGCTTTTGCTGCAGCTTCATTGCCGTTCAAAGGTGAAAGTGCTGAGGGAGCGGGAAGTATTCCAGCGAGAAGTGCAGACTCGGCAAGGGTTAGTTCATGGGCTGATTTTGAGAAGTATGTTTCTGCTGCTTCTTCAATCCCAACAGCCCCTTCGCCAAAATAGACGGAGTTGAGATACATCTCGAGTATTTCATCTTTCGAATATCGTCGTTCTATCTCCTGCGCCAGAATAATTTCTTGGTATTTTCGAAGAAAACTTTTTTTAGGTGTGAGGAGTGCATTTTTTACAAGTTGTTGGGTAATGGTCGAGCCTCCGGCTACAATCTGTTTATGCAGAATATCTGACCACAGGGAACGGAATATACCCTTTATGGAAAAACCCGGATGGGAATAAAAATCTTTATCCTCGGTTGCGATTACAGATTTTTCAGTAAAGTCAGCAATATCTGAGAGCTTGACTGTTTTTTTTAATTTACCATCATAAAAAGAAAAAAAAGGCCGATTATTTCGATCGAGTAGCACCACCCCACGACTGTTGCGATTCATAATGGTCTCTTTGCTTTGAAGATCTTTTGCAAAGTAGAAGTAGGTAAAAAAAGGAATGCCCAATAAAATTAAAAGGGTAAGAGTGTATACGTGAACATAACCCAATAGCCGGAATATGCGCATGATCTTTTATAAGCTATAGCCGCGTGAGAGAAGTAATAGTTTCGGAAGAAGTTTGTAAGAATAGAACAATTAGTTCCACGTCTTCCAAGTGGCGTATTTTGCAGCAAGATCGGTTTCGGTAACATCGATCGGCTTTAACTGTTTTGTTTTTTCAAATCCCAAGTCCAAAAGGCTCGCCGTCCACATATCTCGTTTAAGGATGTCGGGTGCGCCCAAAACTACCGCAAGTATCCGTTTTCCTTCTCGCTCTGAAAGAACAATGGTCGTAACTCCGGCTTCATCAGTATTACCTATCTTAACTCCCATTACATTTGGATATACACCGATTAGCCCATTCCAGTTATATAAATCGAATTGCTTGTGATATTGATTTGCTTCAATAAATGCATAATCTTTTTTGACGATCTCCGAAATAAGAGGATAATTGGTTAGGGCATAATGGGTGAGAAGGGCAAGGTCTTCGGTACTACTATAATGATCGGGGTTGTCAAATCCCTGAGGATTGGCGAAGTGGGTGTTTTTGAGTCCTATTATTGCAGCTTTTTCGTTCATTGCGCGGATAAAAATGGGTTCTTTGTATTTTTCGTCTACTCCATCTCGGATCGCTTCCGTGGCATCGTTTGCGGATGTCATAAGTGATGCTTGGAGAAGTTCTTTCAATGTCATTTTTTGTCCGGGGATCACGCCTATTTTAGTCGGTATTATGTGAGCGGCCTCACGACGTATGGTAAAAAGTTCGTTCGGTTCGGCAAGGTCAAGCGCGACCATTGCCGTCATAACCTTAGTGAGAGAAGCAATGGGAAGCCTGTCAGAAAGAGACTTATCAGCAATGATTTCTCCCGTGTCATAATCAATGAGTGCATATGCAGATGCTTCGTCATACTGGGTTCCAGCACTCACGGGTTGTATTATTTGAGTTTGTTTTTGTAATCGGAAATTATCCACTCGCTGCTTTAACTTAGGTTTGACTGTATCAAATATTTCATAACGCATAGGTAAGGGACTTAATAATTTTGATGGAATGAGACCTAACTGGGAGAGGGTAGCGGCAAGAACGCCGATTATAAGTCCTGCAAGGAACGGCGTCCAATTAATTCGCGTAAGGAAGGAAGAGTCATACCCGAAAGAGATATTAAGCTTAAATGCTTTCATTTATTTTCTTTTTGGATAAACTATTAACTACAAACTTGAGACCAAACTTTTCTGTTAACAAATTCCACATTTCTGTATTGCCGTCTTCAAAACCAAGTGCCCACATGCCGACTCCACCGAGATTCATATCTTTGGCGAAGTCGTACTTTACTGCGAGTGATTTCACATCGTCTATAAATAACATTCTCCATGTTTCGGTTTCTGGAACATAATATGCTTTCCAGCTGACCTGTCCATAGGGATCCCATCCGCTTTTGTAATTTTTCTCACCTAACTTTGTGGGGGTAATCTCTTCCTGAGCCTTGGCATAGGTTAGAACTTCGGGTTGACCTCTCCAACTATAGTAAGGTCGAGTTTCTGCTTTTAACTCAGGCTTATAGACGAGGTAATCGTAGCTGTACCACGGAGTGCCAAGAATGAGTTTATTGGCGGGCATTTGGGTAAGAAAGTCCTGAACAGAAGTTTTAATATCATACCAGTACTTGCCTTCCTGGTAACCGCCTAGAGGTGCCGTTGGAATAGCATAATCGGCGCCGGAGGTGGCGAAATCATAGGCCATCATGAATACATGGTCGACATGTGGATTTAGATCAGCAAGATTATAAATCTTAGGCTCTTTTACTGCTGAGGCGTATACGGAAATCGATAACTTCGCTTCAGGAATTTCATTTTTTAAGTGTTTAGAAAGCTTTCTCACAAAAGTGGTAAATTTATTGCGATATTCGTTGCCTGGATTGCCTCCGTATTCGAAGTCCACATTAATACCATCGATTCCCCGGCGTTTTACTATGTCTACTGTTTCGTGTATGGCAATATTTTGTGCATCTTCGTCGTCCATGAGGGCAAGTATGGCATCGCTGTCCATCTGAGTTATCGTGGCAACAACCCTGGTACCGTTTTCATGGGCTTTTTGGAAAAGCTGGGTTGCCTTTCGACTCCGGAATGTCTCGTAGCCGAGGTCGTCAGTAATGATATGCCCGTCTGATCCTATTTTTAAATCAAAGTAAGCCAGCGTGGTAAGCGTTTTGAAATCTACCTTATCGAGTTTATCGAATGTCCACCAAGGACCGAATCCGAAGACTTCATAGTTTCCCTTATTTGTTTTTATTGAATGAAGCGAGGAAAATGTAGAAGCAAGGGGAGAAATTATTTTTGCCATAGATTCTTTTGAAATGGATCCGAATAACATAGTAATGAGCATAAGACAAAAAACCGATATAAGACCAAGGTGTTTTATGTCGATATAGTTTTTTATGAGTTGAACCGCGTATGTATATTTCAATTTCCAGAGGTTTAATTTTGTGTGATTGGTATACATACAGTTTTTTTGGAAAAAGTGTAATCGTTAGGAAAGTGAAGCACGCACATGTCTCCGAAACAAACACGCAGATGTAAATGTCATAGTAACAAAAGCGCGTTGGTTTGTCAAATTTTGGTAAAGAAAAGGTAAGAAAACTGTAAGAGGAAATAGAGGGAAGATTTTCTATTTAGACTGTCAGGACAGTAAATAAAAATGCAGCTACAAAGAAGAAGTCTTAAATGTAAGAAATTTATTAACAAAAACAGATAGCCTTTCGGCTATCTGTTACATCTGCGTGCTTCACTTTCACCCGTTTTCTATTTGTGTAAAAAGATAATATCGGTTATACATGATAAAAAGACAATGGATAGGTAAGACGCGCGTAAGAATATTTATTTTGCCTGCAGGGTAGCTCGTTTTCTATACGCTATATTAAGAAGAAGCTGAACAATGACCGAAGAAAAAAGAACCAGGAGGAAAAAAAAGGGCCAACCTAATTTTGTATATGGAATGGTTTTGGACACCAGATAGATCACGAGATAATGAATGAAAAATAGAGAGTAGGAGTACTTGCTGAAGAAGTTGAAAATATCAGTAATTCTTTTTTGATTTTTTATGCTTTGAAACAGAACGAGAAGTACTCCGATCCATGCCACGCCATAACTGAGAAAATAGATATTGGGAGGATACTTATTATTAAAAAAAATAGGAGATGTCTGGCGTAATGCTATAACCTTTGCAGTTCCTAAAAAAATAAGAAACGAAAGGAACGTCATTATAAAAGGTGTGCTTTTATTTTTTTCAGCGCGTGTAAAGTAGTACGTTATCATAGGTATGGTAAGCCAAGGGAGCCACATAAGAATTTTGTAGGGAAGGGGAGACTTGATAAATAAAAGAACCGTTGCGCTTATGACCGAAATAAAAAAAATGAGGTGGACGAGCCATTTATTCTTTGTAGTGAGGATACCGATAAGAGGCATAAGAACAGCCATATAGAGAAACAATATTACTAACCAGTTAATATCGACGCCGCCTACGAGAAGGAGATTTTTTACTATAAACGGTGCAGTAATTTTTTTTGGTTCAAATGCAAGAAGGAGCCCGAAATAGGCAAGAAGGAAAAGATAGTAGGGAGCAATAAGTCGCCAGACCCTTTTGACAATATAAGAGAATTTACCCGATGATTCTCGAATAAAAAAAAGATATGCAGAACTGAAGAGGAACATCTGAACGACAAAATTGCTGTAGTTCCAAAGCGAATGATAGAATCTGTTTGATAAGAAATAGGCCAATGTATGGATTGCGATCATCACGATCATGGCAAAACCCCTTATAAAGTCGATATGGCCAAAACGATGAGGTTTTTTCATTATTTTACTTCGCCAAAGTAGCAGCTCCCATATCCGGCTTCTTCCAGTTGATCCAAGAGAAGATTTGCTTTTTTCTCATCGACCGCAAGCTCTTTTTGAAGGAGAGCGGAGGGTATCTCTTCATATTTTTCCAAAAGCGATAGTGCTTTACCAAAGAGTGCGTCGCGACTGTGTGGAGCAGACGCTATAGTCGGTTCCACAGATTTCTTATTATCGTGGCTGCCTGTTTCTAACTTACCAAGGCGAGACTCGATACTGGTTAATTTGTCGAGAATTAATTTAGATGTATTATCCATAGGTACTATTGTAGTCTTCAGGAAATCATTTTTCAAGCGAGATGAGTATGTTTTCGATAGTAGATTAAATATGCACCAGTCACAATAAGAGAGAGGTAATTTGAAATGCCAAGATATAAGAACTCTGCGAGAAAATTATTATTAAAATCAATAATCTTATAGGTAGTAAGGAGGGTGGTTACTAAGAAAAAGGGCAACGGCACGTAGGTAAAAAGAAGGTGTCGTACCGCGAAACGAATACTTTCTCTGAATGAAACAATCATTGATTTTCTTTCGAGCATATAGAATATTCCAAAATAACCCACCAGAGGAGATACTAAGACAAACAGAAATATTACAAAGGCTAAATGTGTTACATTAAATAGTGGTCGGCCGAGGAAATAAATAATACCAAGGAGTCCAACAAAGAAAACAATAACGATAAGCGTAGGTTTCAGAGTTCTGAGAAAATTTTTGACCATGAGACGAAAAATTTTGTTCGGAGTGGAGTGTTTATTTTGGAGGGCGTCATGATAGAGGAGAGTGGGTATAAAGTAGTAACTCAAGAGAGCTAGACTAAAGCCTAGTTGAAGAAAGTGCCATACAGGAAAGCTATTTTTCATCTCAGCCAGTCGTGAACTCGCTATGTTCCCGGCCATTAGCAAGAGACTGATGCCATAGATATGGAGATGTTGATTTAAAAGACGAAACGCACGGGAGTAATAATGAACCATTGATTTCATAGTTTGTAGTATATCATTATGTATAATAGTGACAAATAGCATGAGGAGGTTAAATAAAATTTTTACTCTTTCTTCTCTCTCTGTTTTGCTGGTTACTATTGAGCGTTTTTCTTTCACAACCAAAATACTTCTTCCGCCTCATAATTTTTTGAGACTGCATGAACTTATTCAAATGACGGTACTAATTCTTATCACTGTTGTTGTACCTTTTTTGTTGTTAAGAGAAGTTACTTCAAACTTCGAGTCATTAAAGACAAAAAAAGGCTTCTGGTTAGGCCTGATATTTGTCGTCGGTATATATTTTTATGCAACAGGAAACGGAGTTCATGAAGTGGCAAGTTTCTATTTTAATGACCGGTGTGATATTTCTGCTTTTACAAGTGACCTATGTCACAGCTTTTTTATAAATGATTACTACACGGGAAATATCCTTTATTTTTTGGGGGCGGTTATGATGACGGTACCCTTACTTTTATTCGAATCAGAAAAAGCTAGTCCTGCTTTTAAAAAGCCCGACCTAATAGTCTTGGTAGTTAATGCGCTTATATATTCGTTTGCTATATTCGCATACGCAGCTTTTGATCGTGTTTTAGTTGGATTAATTTATACCATAACTATGGCGATAGTCGCATTTTATTTTTTCTTGCTGACGAAGCGCCAACTTTTTCGTTATCCACTTATTTTATATACCATAATTACTTATACGGTTGGCGCAGTTGGAGCATTCGTTGTAAAAATATTTTTTTAATATAATAGTCAAATACATTTGAATATGTTTAAAAAATACAAAGGATTCAATTTCTACGTTACCCTCATTGTATGTGTAGCTACTTTATTTATTTTAGGAGTTTTCATATATGTTTCCCGGCCAAAGAAAGTCAATGCGGAAACATTTCCTATTTATTGGGGAGCATTGGTGAAGGGAAATACGTACGGATTACCAGAGCCACCCAACGATATGCGTGCGGTGGACGTGTTTGAGTCTCATACAAATAAAAAGGTTTCCATTCTTCATTTTGGAGGTCCGTGGTATATCAATGGAGTAGGCCAAACTTTTCCCAGTCAACAATTTGAAAAAGTTCGGCTTCATGGATCAATTCCTCTTTTCAGCTGGTCAAGTAGGGAGAGTTCCTTAAGTAATACTAATCAGCCTAATTTTCGAAACAGTGTTATTACGAATGGAAATTATGACGCTTATATTCGTCAATGGGCTATCGATGCTAAAAATTGGGGACATCCTTTTTTTCTTCGATTTGACTGGGAAATGAATGGGTGGTGGTATCCTTGGGCCGAAGGAATGGTCGGGACAGGGAACACGGTCGTAAACGGGAATAGTCCTGGAGATTATGCACGCATGTGGCAACACGTTCATGATATTTTTAATGAAGTCGGGGCCACCAATGTCACGTGGGTATGGTGTATAAACCATATTTCTAACACCAGCGCTGGTACACTTGCTCCCGTAAGTCAGATATTTCCTGGTGATACCTATGTGGACTGGACATCGGTAGATGGATATAACAGGTACAGCGGATGGGAAAGTTTTAATACCACATTTACCGGTTCGGGTACAACATGGTTATTAAATAGCTATCAAGCGCTTTTGAATCAGTCTCCGACCAAGCCGATTATGATAGCTGAGTTCGGCTCGAAAGAAGATCTGTCTAATACTCAAAGAAAAGCAGACTGGATAACCGATGCTTTAGCGAATCAAATTCCCAATAATTTTCCTCAGGTTAAGGCGATCGTCTATTTTAACTGGAATACGACGACTGCCCCAACCAATCCGGATGCCACAATTGCTATAGAGTCGACTCCGCAGTCTCAAGCCGCCTTTGCAAATGGGATAAGCTCTCCCTATTATGCGACTAATACATTTAGTGATCTGCCACCGGGACCCATACTTCCTCTTTCACAGCCCCTCCCTACGTCTATCCCTACTCCTAGCGCGACTCTGACTCCGACTTCAGTTCCGACAGCAACACCTACCCCAACTACGATACCTGTTAATATTATCGGAAATCCTTCTTTTGAAAAGACGGGCAGTTCATGGCTTACACCCTGGGCTTTGTCAATAAAAACCGGAGCCAGCGGGACAATAGTTCAAGATTCTTCAACTAAAACCGCCGGTCTTTACTCGGCAAAGATTACTACCACTGCAACAGGGGGAACATGGTATAACGTGAGTTTAGTTCAACCTGCTCTTACTTTTACTCTGAACAAAACATACACCATAACGTTTTGGGCAAAATCTTCTGCAAATCGTACCACTCGTGTTATTATCCAGCAAAATTATTCTCCGTATACAGAATACATAAAAAAAGTAGTTAATATAACTACCAACTGGCAGAAATATTCATTCAATTTTATATCGCCAGTAACTGATCCAAATCTGAAATTCAGTTTTAGTGCGGCTGACACTACGGGGACTTTTTGGGTGGATGACGTATCTATTGTTACCGAATAAGTATCTATGTAGTAATAAGAGCTTCTTTTCTTTTTTTTGTCCACTTTTTTATTTCCCTTTCCCGTGCGAGTGCTTTAGAAAGGTTATTGTATTCTTCAAAGTAAACAAGAACGGCGGGTTTCCGCGAGCGGACATATCTTGAAGCGCGGCTCTGAGAGGTGTTATGTTCGGCAACTCTCTTTTTCAGGTTTGTTGTTTGTCCACAGTAGAGAGAGTTATCTTTACATCGCAGAATATAAAAGAAATATCCTTGAACCTTAGGGTTAGTCACGGTAGTATTATTTATTTTTTCTTACCGGCGCTTTTTCTAGATCTTCCTTCTAGTAGTAGTGAATAGCTAGACATTCCCGCAATAGAACCGAGAATGGGGCCAAGAACATACATTATATTAAATGAATCTATAGCAAGTGCGACCGCTGGATTTAAAATACCCGCCGATCCGGATAAGGCGGCGAGCGTGATACCGAGAAGGAGTGATCCGCCAATAACGATTCCGCAGATAATAGAGGGAACTTTTCCATGCACGGATGCGGCGACTCCAAAGGCGAGAAGAAACGTTCCCGTGCCCTCTGCTAAAACAATATTCCAACTATGTTTTACAGCCTCTGTTAGATGGATAAGTTCGAAATGACGTGCCAGAAGAAAGATAAGTCCTCCAGCAGCCACTTGAGTGATTACATATAATAACGCTTCTTTGGCGTTAATCTTTCCGGTGATCCATAATCCAATCGTTACTGCCGGGTTTATATGTGCGCCTGAAATGGGTCCGATCGTATAGACAAATAGCATAAGTGTTAAAGCTGCCAAAACGGGTGTAGGGAGAGGAAAGGGGGTTAAAAGAGAGAGTAGTACTATTAAAGACAGAGTGAAAGTTCCAATAAATTCCGCCAGATATTTTTTCATACGAAAGAGTATATCACATTGTCATAGAAATGAAGTTCTTGATAGAATAAACTATGGACGATGTGTATAAGACGTCGATGGAACTTCATAAAAAACACCGAGGCAAGATTGCAATGATGTCAATTGTTCCTCTTAAAAATAGGAAGGATTTATCAATAGCCTATACTCCAGGTGTTGCTGAGCCTAGTCGTCAGATAGCAAAAAATCCGCAGCTTTCCTTTGATTTAACATGGCGTGGGCGGACTGTTGCTGTAGTTTCTGATGGGTCGGCAGTGCTTGGTCTAGGAAATATTGGGCCGGAAGCGGCTCTTCCGGTAATGGAGGGGAAGGCACTTCTTTTAAAAGAATTCGGGGGGGTCGATGCAGTGCCGATTGTAGTTGCGACTCAGGATGGGCCAGAAATAATTCAATTCGTGAAGACGATAGCACCTTCATTTGCTGGTATAAATTTGGAAGATATTTCAGCACCGCGTTGTTTTCAGATTGAAGAAGAACTTCAGAATATAGGCATTCCTGTATTTCACGACGATCAGCATGGAACGGCAATTGTTGTGTCCGCCGCTCTTCGCAATGCGGCAAAGGTTGTAAATAAGCCGTATGAGTCGCTCCGGGTAGTAATTGTGGGGGCCGGTGCAGCTGGTTTGGCAGTCGCCCGTATGATTTTGGGTCTGAGCTGTTCCGCGTATGTCTGCCAGCGAATTCCCGGACTGCGTGCAGTGAAAGATGTAATTGTTGTCGACCGTGAAGGTGCATTATTTACCGGACGCGAGGGACAAAATATTTATAAACAGGCAATCGCGGGCATTTCCAATACTGAAAAGAGGAAGGGAAGGTTAGAAGAAATTATAAGAGGAGCAGACGCGGTAATTGGTGTTTCCGGTCCTGACCTCATTAAAGGGGATATGATTAAAAAAATGGCGCCTCATCCAATTGTATTTGCGATGGCTAATCCACAACCTGAAATAATGCCGAAAGAAGCTCTTGCCGCAGGAGCCGCAATTGTGGCAAGCGGCAGAAGCGATTTTCCGAATCAAATAAATAATGTTCTCGCATTCCCGGGGGTATTTCGTGCTGTAGTTAAGGGAAGGCTCACTGCAATAACTCAGCGTATGAAAGAAAATGCTGCAGATGCACTGGCTCATTTAGTAACGAATCCCACCGCTGAGAATATTATTCCCGATCCTTTTTTTTCAAATCTTGCAGAGCACGTGGCCGATGCAATTATTGCTTCACAATAAATCTAGAGGTGATTTCTGCTCTACAAAGTGATACAATAACTGTGTTCACCCGCAACGTGCATTTATGAAAAAGATCCTTAATTATCTGAATCCGATAGTGCATCTGGGAGAGCGTAATTATTCTTTCATTTTCCCGCTTATTTCACTTCCCGTAGCCATTCTTATTTCGGAACTAATGGCTCAGTCTCTATTTAAGGATCCTGCTATGTTTGGACTAGTAGCAATTTTTGCGTTCCTCACGCTCATCATTTATTTTTCGTTCCGTAGTGGTTTACGGGGCGGGATTATAGCTGCAATTTTTACCGTTGCTTATTATTTTTACATCATCTATTCACGTCATTACAAAGGTAAAGAACTCGAGTCTGGCATAAGTACAACACTCGTTTTGGGCGTCGTCTATTTACTTCTCGCCGGAACTATAGGTTGGCTCAAAGAGACAATCGATGGACTGATCGAGCGTGAAGCTGATGGAAAAAAACGTTTACAAGCTATCATCCAACAATTACCGGTGGGTATTGTTGTGACAGACGATAAGAAAAAAGTTATGGAAAGTAATAAACGACTTGAGTTAATACTTGGAACAAAGTTCCCGCGAGACTATGTCATTGGAGAAGGAACTGAGGAGCTTATTAAGCCTTCTGAATCTCCCCTACTTCAAGCTCTTGAAAAAAATAGACCTATTGTGGGAAAGGAATTTATGATAGAGCGAGCAGATGGAAAACATGTATACATCCAAGTAAGTGCATCACCTATTCACAATAAAAGGGGACGCGTGGTAGCTGCAGCGTCGATTGTATCCGATATCACGGAGCAGAAAGAACTCGAGAGGAGAAAAGATGATTTTGTAAATATAGCTTCTCATGAACTGAAAACTCCGCTCACTAGTATGAAGTTGTATGTAGATGTGTTGTTAAAGTCACTTAAAAAGCACTCGGACCCTCAGGCTTTAAGAATGTTAAAAAGTGTTAAAGATCAGACGCAGCGATTACAGGAACTGGTGAATGATCTCCTCGATGTTTCGCGTCTTCAAACGGGAAAACTTTCTTTTACTACCGAAAAATTTAAACTAAATGCCTTAGTCAAACAGTCGGTTGAGGATATGAAGGGAATTACTGATAAGCAAAAAATAGTATATTCGGGAGAGGGAATTCTTATGGTGAATGCTGACAAATTCAGAATTTATCAAGTTATTACTAATTTAGTAACCAATGCAGTAAAGTACTCTCCCAGAGGATCAACAATTAGAATCAAAACAAAGAGAGCGGACGGAAAGGCACTTGTGAGCATAGAGGACTCAGGTATTGGCATAGCGAAGAGTGAACACAAAAAGATATTCGATAGACTTTATCAGGTGAGTAACGACAAAAAAAATGTTTCCCCCGGTTTCGGACTAGGACTATATATCTCTCGTGAGATTGTTAAAAGACACAAAGGTTCGATTTGGGTCGAGAGCGAAAAAGGAAAAGGTTCTACGTTTTATTTCAGTCTGCCTTTGGAAAAAGGAGCGTAACTCACTCATGCGTAACGCGCACATTAAAGAGAAGAACTTCGCCATAGTTATGGTCGTTGCATAGTGCCTCAGAGCTTTCACGGCTACAATTTGACTGAGTATAGGCTCCAGTTTTGAAGTAGGCGCCGGAATAGGATTTATCGAGTGTATACACGGGATCAGCGCTGTCGTTGTAATACACTTTAGTTTGTCCGCCATTTACTGCAAATTTGACAGTAAAGCGTTTTCCCAAGGTGTAATCAGAATCGAGCGCGTATTCATTTTTACCATCAACATTGACATATAAGTTGGGCAGTTCTAATCGGATAACAATAACATCATCGTTTGCATCATGGATCTGGCCGGCAACTACATGTTTTTTAGTTTGGGGAACGGCCGTTATCGCCTGATCAAGAACCATCGTATGGGTACCTGCGGTTGAAGACCACGAAGCTTTGTCCTTTCCACTATTGGTCATTTCTCTAAGCTCCGAGCGGGGATACCCTGAGCCGCTCGTTGTAACACCATTTACAGGAGCTCTGAAGCGTACTGCTTTTCCATCGGATTCGGTAACGAACCAAGGATCTACGGTAAATGTTGCAAGTTCTGGTTGCTGTATTTCTGTTGGTTTTTCGGATCCTCCGGTAGGGAGAGTTATTTTCCAATTAGTTAGATCGAGAACATGTGACGGATAATTGGTAGAGGGAGACTGAATGGTAGAAGTTACCGATGGGGAGGGAGGAGCGAGCGTCGGCGTAGACGTTGGTATTTGAATAAATGTTGGAGAAATAATTTTTTTTACGGCGTCTATGACTATGGGGGTTGGGCTAGGAGATGGTTTTTTGGGAGGAGTCGGTGTGGGCTTGGCCTTATTTTTTGTGGATAATACAATAGTTGAAGTACTTCCAATGATAAGAGCGCCCGATAAAATTCCCACGATAAAATATCGCCAATTCATAGCTAGTTTGTGAATATGTCTCATTATATGGTAGATAAAAAATATATAAATTACGTAAGATCTCGTCAATTTAGCTCTATTTCATTATACCATTCTCGAAAAGCATTTATTTTCTTTTGAAGATGACTAATTTGTAGCCGTCGGGATCACGAATAACAAATTCGCGATTACCCCAGGGCCAGTCACGTGGTTCACTGGATGGTTTTAATCCTTTTGCAATAAGACCCTTATAAAATTCATCTACATTGTCAACGCTTATATATAAAAATAATCCTGCGCCTTTGTTAGTAAGGTTTGCTTCTTTTTGAAACTCAGGTTTATCTTCCTTGTCTTGCGGGTGAAAGTCCATCCAAAACCAGTTTAGTCGGATAGAGAGATGATCGGGCTCACGTTTATCAAATTGGAAACCCATGGCTTCATAAAATGTAGCCGTTTTTTTAATGTCCTTGACATAGCAGACCATACCGGCAACGCTCTTCATTTTCATAGTTCTTGCATATTAATAATAAATGTTTTGGGAAAATGTTTTTTGGCTAATTCCCACCCTGCAATGGTTTGAGCCGCCCATATTTTACCTGTGTAGATGTATTCGTCCATTTCTTTAAAACTGAGCGTGACAATCTCGATATCCTCGGTTTTGTCCAAACATTGTTCGGAATTAAACTCCAGGTTTGGAGCAAAATAAAAATAAACTTTTTCCGCACCTTTGCTTACGAACCCACCGAGAGTTGCAAAATGAGTAAGGTTTTCTCGTTCTACCTTTATTCCTACTTCTTCCTCGAGTTCCTTTTGGGCCAATTCGACAAAATCCTTGTGATGTTTTTCGATTCTTCCGGCAGGAAACTCGAGTAGTACATCACCTGCACCGGGTTTAAATTGGTTAACAAGAATTACCTTTTTATCTTTTGTAACAGGAACGATCATCGATACGTCCGCAAGCGTTGTAACACTAAAATCAATAACCGATCCGTTAGGATGTTTGTATGTTCTTGTTTCAATAGGAAGCCATTTGTCAGGAGACACATCTTTTTTTGATAATAGTTGCCATTTCTTTGGTGTCATATAAGCTACACTTTTACGTTACTTTAAAGTTTGTAACACAGAATATAAATTCGTTACATCATTAACAATATATTTTACTCCCAATCCTTCAGCCTCTTTTCTGTTTAGGTGTCCTGTTAATACAACGACTGGTAGTACATGTGCTTTTTGCGCCATTGTCACATCATTTTTGGCATCTCCTACATATATTGTTTCCTCTGGTTTTGCGCCAGTCCGTTTCATAATATTTTCGAGCATATAAGGATGAGGCTTATGATGTTTAGGATTATCAATTTCGTAGGTAAACATGATTTCTGAAAAAACATCTGGTATACCAAATTTTGGAAAAACTTCTTCCTTTAATATTTTTGGATGAGCTCCTGTTGCAACAGCTAAGAAATACTTTTCTTTTAGTTTTTTGAGTAATTCAATACTTCCTTTTACTAGGGTGAGTGATTTTACAAATTCTCCATTAAAAAATAAATCTTCATAAATATCACAAGCACGGTTAATCAGTTGAGGACTTTCTTTAAGTAAATTTTTTAATTCTTCACGATGAGGTTTACTCCACGTTTGTTGGATTCTTTTGTTTTCTTCATCCGTATCAAGGTGGACATCAAGTTTTTCAAGAGTTTCGTGGAGACACCGAATATAACCTTCTTTTGATCCAAGAGTAAACACGTCGTCCCAATCAAATACAATGAGTTTAATCATGGAGTAAGTATACCAATAACTTACATACTTGCGGATGGATAAAGCCGAATGTTTTCTTAAAAGGATCCGGTCTTTACTTTACCGGCGCGTTTAAAGTTGGCGAAAATTACACCACGAGGGGAGGTTTTTGACTTTTCAAGTTTGAAGGCTGCGGGAATCGTTCCGGTATCGAATAATTTTTTTCCTTTACCAAGGGTTATAGGAAATATTTTGAGCCAGAACTCGTCTACTAAATCATGTTTCATTAGGGTCTGAATCAAATTACCGCTGCCATATATCTGCATATCAGGACCCTTCTCCATTTTCAACTTTTTTATTTTTTTTACTACGTCGCCATTTAAAAAAACTGAATTTTGCCACTTATGTTTTTTAAGAGTCCTGGAGACCACGTACTTTGTTGAGCTGTTGATACCTGGCCATTCCTTTTCATGTTTCGGCCAGTATGAGGCAAATATCTCAAATGTCTTTCTACCGAGAAGTAGACTGAAGGGTTCCTTCATTTGTTCACTCATTAATTTTCCTGCGAAATCATCAAAGTAGGGAAAGGTCCAGCCACCATATTTGAAACCTCCACTTGTATCTTCTTTTGGTCCACCAGGAGCTTGCATCACCCCATCAAGAGTAAGAAAGGTTAAAACAATAATTTTTCTCATATCAAATGCTTTCGGCGTATTTTTTGAAATTGTTCAGTATTGCCTGCCAACCTTTGCGTTGAAACTCAGGATCATTTTGACCCTCTGGGTCAAAGGTTGTTGTTACTTTTATCCCTTCTGGTGTTTGGGTAAAGACATTTTTGACATGTCTTTTATCACCCAAATCATATTCAATAATTTCATGTTCCTTTACATTTGTATAGGTTCCACCAAAGTCAAAACTTGCACTTTTATCCTTTGCCGCCATAACAGTTTTGAATGTTCCACCAACACGTAAATCATTTTCAGAGGAAGGAGCTTCCCAGTCGTCAGAGGCAAAAGCCCATTTCATAATATGTTCAGGCTTATTCCAGTATTCCCAAACCTTGTTCATAGGAGCGTTTATAACCGCCTCGATCGTGATTGGATTTTTATTCATAGTAATACGATTTTACCATACTATTGTTTTCCTACACTCATTTGTATTCTAGAATATCTCCTGGTTGGCAACCTAAAGCTTTGCAAATCAACTCCAAAGTAGAAAAACGGATGGCTTTTGCTTTTCCATTTTTTAAGATCGAAAGATTAGCCATGGTAACACCAACTTTCTTTGTAAGTTCGGTAACACTCATTTTCCTTTTTGCCAGCATGACGTCAATATTGATTATTATTGCCATAATTCTATTTCAGACCGTTAAGTCATTTTCTGATTTTATATCCACGGCATTTTGGAAAAGTTTTTGAAAAATAGCCGAAGCGGTTGCAATAATAGCGACTACAAAAGATACAACAATTCCAAGCGCCGTCGGACCTGCAGGATCATCACCATGCGCAAAGAAACGGATATAAAGCAGTGCTAATACAATGAAACCGATAAGACTGAGGGAAGCAAATTTCATATTCTTGAGTGTATTAACAGCGCCTTGGGAAAAGGCCTTATTAGCATCAATAAAGTTCAATAATTTAAATGCCTGATATAACCCAATAAAAAATGGGATCGAACCTATATAAATAAAGATAATAAACGGATCTGTATAAATACTGATGAGGTCTAAATGAAGAGCTCTTCCTTCAGTTTGGGGAAACCGAATCAGACCGGCAAATGTTGCGATTGCGATGAGTACAATTACTATCTTCAGGAACAATGTTGAACCACGTTTCATAAGAAGCATGAACTTATATATTAAATTCATTTTACACTCTTATTTATCGTTTTTCAATATATTATTATCGTAATTTAATATATTTAGCTGTTCTTCTTTTTCATGTACCGAAACGAAGTCTCTACTAGTTTTGCCAGCACTGTTTGGTTTACATCAGAAAGTTTATTGATATATAAACATCCTCCCATCCCTCCACTCGTTGTGTGTTTACCCAATTTTTCCAATAGGGTAGAGCTGTCATTGTTACCATGCAAAATATAGAGCGTTAGATTTTGTTTTCTTGGAGAGAATCCGACCAGAAACCAGTCTCCTTCTTGTCTACTTTTTTCTGACTTGTAGTGATACTTTCCAAATCCCACGATACTTGTTCCCCACATCATTGCTTTTTCTCCAGTGATTTTCTCAAACATTTGGAGGAGCGTAAAACTGTCTAACTTCTTTTGTTCTGGTTCAACACTATTGAGAAAATCTTTAGGACTCTGGCTTGTAATTTTTGTTTTCGGCGCTGACATAAAGAAATTATATCATTTGAGCCATTTGAAAAATCTCTGCTGGCTGGCACTGGTTGACTATGTGGGAACTTTTTATAGGGAAGATCACTTAGCGTTCTCTATATAATCTTTTATTGTTTGATATGTATTTATAATGGTATTACCTTCAATAATCGTGTGATTATACTTTTCCACTTCTTTAATTAGATAATTTTGCCAATTCATGAAAGTTCTTCTTTGTTCTGGAGTTTTGCCGTAAGGATTAATTCTTGTTGGACTTTCTAAATTAGACACTAATTCCTCTTCTGTCTTTTTGAGAATGAATATCTTATCGAAATATTTATAAGATTCAATTACGTTATATGATGAACCGCTTAGCACAATAAAAGAATTTGTTTGTAGAAATTTATTTAATACTTCGATATTCCAATACCATTCATACTTTTTATACCATTCATTATCTGTTGCTTTATACTTCGTAACCAAGCCAAGTACCTTTCCAGTTTTAAGTTCTCTCCATTCACATAATTCGTATATCTCATCTGAGTCATAAAATTTATCGTCATTTTGATTATCTGCGTAACTTACTAAAGTAGTTTTTCCTGAACCCGGAATACCTGTCACTAAAATTTTCATATTACTGCTATTGTCTATGGACAGATAGGTATTAGCACCTATCTTGCTCTCCATTTAAGTTCATAAATGTTTCCATCGGGTCCTCGGAAATGTGCCCAGCGCGATTTTTGAATATCTCCTCCAGTTGGCCCAATAAATTCTATCCCCATCTTTTCCATTTCTTTACGTGTGTTATCTATATCATCAACATCAAAACCGATGACTGGACCAGTGCTGAAGTGTTTATGAGAAGAAAATGTATCTGAAAATACTTCAAACGTTTGTCCGTTTTTTAGATTAAACGCAACAAAGCCATCTTTCTCATGTGCGGGTTCTAATCCAAAAAATTCCTTAAAAAAAGCCTTCGTCTCTTTAAATTTATTCGTTCTTGTTCCTGCCCAACTAAAACCATTGAATTTATTATTCATAACGAAAGTATATCAAGTAGTTCTTACATAGTACACTGGGCATAGCATGAAGCGAACTGGCATTGGTTGACTATGTGGGAACTTTTTATAGAAATGATTATTTTGCGTAACTCTCAAGATACCCGCAGTTTTTACAACGGTAAACTTTTGTTTCAATTCGGGATGTTTGAACATTCATAAAACCTAAAACCTTTTTTTTGATGTTCCAATTAACAGGTATTCCCGTATCGTCTGAATAATTTCCTTCTATCATTTCTCCCTGACATTTTGGACATTTCATATTAATTATTTCATTAAAACAATTAGTAATAATTGAAGTATATCAAAGGAGTTCTTACATAGTACACATGGCATACCCATTTAAAACGAAGTTGGCTGGGAGACAGGGATTCGAACCCCGATAAATAGATTCAGAGTCTATTGTCCTACCATTAGACGATCTCCCAAGTAGGTTACCTATTTTACTATATTCCCAGGCTTTGTGAAGTGCTCAAAATGTATTATATATGAATACTCTGATATACTTCATGTACCAACCCTTTTCTATGAAATATTATCTTTCATCGTACAAGCTGGGAAACGAAACAGAGAAGCTTAAGCTTCTTATTAAGGAAACTTCTGGTGTATTTGGTTACGTTCCGAATGCGCTCGACTTCACCAAGGCCGATCAGGTACGAGTAAATACAAATAATGAAGAAAATATGAACCACCTACGTCAGATGGGTGCGACTCCCGAGCTACTGGATCTTAGGGAATACTTTGGGAAAGAAAAAGAATTGAGAACTAAACTGCTTAATCTAGGAGGGCTTTACGTATGTGGAGGAAATACCTTTGTTCTTCGTCAGGCCATGAAGATAAGCGGACTCGATAGAATTATTCTAGATATGTTAGACAGGCAGAATTTTTTGTACGCCGGATATAGTGCTGGGGTATGCGTACTTACTCCATCATTAAGGCCATATGCCATAACCGATGACGCAACCGATTTTCCTTATGCAGAAGTAAAGGAGCAAATTTGGGAAGGACTGGGAATAGTTCCTTTTATATTTCAACCTCATTACCATTCTGATCATCCAGAGTCAGCAAGTACAGAAAAGGAAATACAATACTGCATAGATAACAAAATTTTATTCAAAGCTTATAAAGACGGCGAAGTGCTTGTCATTGAGTAAGGCGTTATGAATATTTCCGCCTCAGAGTTAAAAACTGCTTATAGAAAAGCTGTTTTGATTAAGGAACTTCCGATCAGTGTTTGGCAAGTGATCAACCATTACTTTCATTTACGGATTGGTAACAAAGAGGTGCCTGCTCCCTATTTTATAAACGACTCCATGCGCTTTCATTGGAAAAGAGTGCTAAGCGGCAAAGGGAAGGCTGCTGAAATTGAGCAGGAGACAGAACAAAAAGCTAAAGATAAAAATTTCAATTTAGAAAAGGTATCGCCGAAAGAAATAAGAGACTTTATGTCAAGGCGTTCGCTTGGTATAGACTGTTCTGGATTTGTGACCTGGGTCTTAGATGAATTGGTAAGAATAAAACTTAATACGCATATCTGGAACGTAATAAAGTTTGATAACGAAGGTACCATGCGAGCAGTAATACAGGTGATAAGACCGGTTGAAAATATGGGGGTAAAGACGTATGCAGACCCAAAGAATACTGTTGAAATAAAATCCCTAAAAAAAATACAACCAGGGGATCTGATTATCACTGAAAAAAATAATCATATCCTCCTTATTTCAAAAATAGGTTTTGATACAAACAAAACTCCCGTTTACTTTGAATATGTAAACTCCAAGATAAATGTCGGTGTAAAAAAAGATGTGGTGTTTATGAATAATACGAATGATAGTTTAGTGAACCAAACATGGGTAGATCTTTCAACATTGAAAATTGATGAGCTTGGAGTGATGAACCAAAACCATTCGGGAGGTTTTGTAGCAAGACTGAGAGCACTGAGTTAATAAAGAGACTCTATTCGGTAGGACAGGTCCCAGGACATTATAAATGCTTTCTGAGGATATATGGGGAGGCGACTTACCACTTTATTTTTTGGAATGAGAACTTTACCCACATAGTTGGGAATAGTTTCGTAGGGCTTATTATAAATGTATGTTTTGTCCGCATCAAAATAAAATTGGGCCGGAAAGTAGTCGAGTTCATTCGTTACATATAGAAAATCTTTAGAGTGGGCAAGTTTTTTTATTTCGGCTATAACTTTGTCATAGTGAGCCTTTGTGCGGTACTGTACCTCGACCCGTTGGTACTGAACAGAAATAAGGAAAAGAATTGTTATAAGAGTTAAACGATAGAATCGGGGAAGTCGGTCCGAAATTAAAATGAGTAGAAAAACTAAGCCTACGCTTGAAACAATAAGATAGCGGGGGAGAAGAAGAGGTTTGATATACGATAACGCTAAAATAATAATCATTGGCACAACCGTTAACATGCCAAAGTACAGAAATGGTTGATCTTTTTTAAGAGGGTTTTTTTTAAGAATAAAAAACCCTGCGGTGCATATGGTCATGAGAAAAACTGAGACTTTCCTGATGCGGTCGTTAAAGTAGCTGAAATTTCTTTCGTATCCGGTGTACAGATTTCCGAATAGTGTTTCCACATCTCGCAGTATTGGGGGGGGAATCCAAAAAGATTCATCAGCAGGGTTTTTTTGTGTGAGCATAAACACGATCCAGGGAACAAAAAAAAATAGCGCAAGAAGCGGATACTTAAAATCAGTTAACAGGGGTTTCTTTTTTCTCGTTACGAAAAGGAAGAGTAGTTGGATAAAAAGGACAAGGAGCATAAAATAATGGGTATAGAGACCGGCAACAGTTGCCACTACATATAGTTTGGGTTTTTTTGTTAGGAAAGAGTAGGAAGATAAAAGAGTAAGGAAGGCAAAGAGACTATACATCCGTGCTTCAAACGCATACAAGACGAATATGGGAACCCCCGCGAAAAATACCAAATAAAAAATTCTCGACAGTGTATCCTTTGTACAAAATGACCGAATGCACATGTAGGCAACATAGACCATTGCAACATAAGGAAGAAAAGAAATCAGCCTTAGAAGTACTTCATTTTTTCCCGTGAGAGGGAGTGCAAAATGAAGAATATAATAATATAACGGGGGATTAAAATCCCGGGCCGTTAATACGGTAATTTCGGTGAGCGATTTTTGGGACAGAAGATAGGAATAGGCTTCATCTCTCCAGAAACTTTGGACAAGATATAGCAAAGGGGTTTTCGTAAAAAGAAACTGCAGCATGTGATGATTAAACTTTCTCTGTTACTTTATATTTTATTTTCTTTCCCAGCAATAATCTGGTATGCGCGTCTAATGCCGGCAGTGAAGAAAGGAAAAACGACACAACCGGTAAAAAGTACCATTGGATAATAAGAAATGGATACGCAAGCGTTTTTGTTTTAATCTTTAAGCGGTTTCTCAGTTTTATATCCAGGTAGATAAAAAGGATGAGCAAAAGAGACGATAAAGTAAGGATAAGTCCGGAGAGTTTTGGAAGAAGAAATCCTAGTACGGTTCGTTTAAAAAGAGGATTAATAAGAGGTGGTAACGAGGCGCTTACCGTAAGTATAAAAAATGACGTAGGCCACAGAAGATGCGTTTCCATGAGGAACATGATTTTCTTGAGTTTTATCCGCGTAGGAATATGAGGGGTATTAAAAAATTTCTTGAGAGTATATCCAATATCGGTTGCTCCCCACGCCCATCGTTTTTCTTGTTCATATCGGTTAAGAAATGTTTTAACTAATCCTCCGGAATAAACTGCATCGCCGTTAACGATGGTATACAGGGGAAGTGTTTTTACCTTTTCGCCGAAGGTGAAAAATGCCTGGAAATATATATGCCAGTCTTCGGGAATTATATCCACGTCCCAATACCCCACCGATTTTAGGAGCCAAAGATTGGTTGAGTATGTTGAGGTATGAATGAGGTGTTCTGTTTGGGAGAGGAACGCGAGCCGTACGATTGAAGAAAGTGTTGCCTGTATGCGAACAAATATAGGGAGCTGGTTAAAGTTATTGTAGAGGAGGACGGGAGCCCAGTAGAAATGGTAGAGTCGTTCCTTATCTTGAATAAATTCACAGGTAAGATAAGAAAAATAATTTGACGAAAAATGGCTATCCGCGTCGCCTATCGTTATTATAGTTTTCTTACTGTCAAATTTGTGTTCATCAATATACTCTTCGACTTTTCGTGCCGCATATGTTTGGTTGCTGGCCTTGCCCTGAACCTCGTTTTCTGTGAGTTCATGATACACACAGAGTACATCGGCGAATGAACCGGCATATTTATCTCTCAGAATTCGTGCTTTTTCTGGGGCATCCGCTTCGCGCTTTTCAAAGGCAAGAACAAGATAGATTTTTTTGTAGGGATAGTCGTTATCGACTATGGACTGAATCGTAGACTCAATTTTGTAAAGAGGTTCTTGGTAGTTTGGGATGATGATAAAGTGATGTAAATCCTTTGCTTCAGAATATTTTTCTAATTTCTTGGGGAAATTTATCTTCGAAACCTTCATGATGGTGAGGTATGAAATCGTAGCTAGGTAGGTGGTCGTGATTGATTTATAAAAGAAATAAAGATCAAACGCGATGATAAAGTATGAGACGATTGCGGGATGAAAGAAAGAGAGCCACATGGGCATAGTGATAAGAAGCCAGGTAAGGAGGGGAATGCAAATATCCCATAGCCGTAAGAAAAATCGGGAATGGGAGAGATATTGAGACATGTAAGATATTATACCACCCCTCCGGCAGTTTAAACTATTGCCATGCTTCACAAATCATTCTAAAGGAGCAAAAATCACACCACGGTCCGACTTTTGGAGAAAAAGCACCCGTATTTATCGCTTTTACCGTCTTCCCAAGTTCCTGAGTTGTGGCGGTTAGTTCTTCAGGTGTCCGTTTCATGCTGAATTTTTTCATGTCCTGGAGATAATAGAATGAGAGGGTTACTTCTCCCAGATCCCTTTTATAGAGTCCTTTATCGGTTGCGGCAAGAGCATATATGGAAAGCTGGAGACTTTTCTTTAGGTCTGAGTCTGAGGTCTTGCCCGTTTTATAATCCACGATCTCTATGCCGTTGTCATGTATGTCTACACGGTCGATTTTACCGGTTATGGAAAGCGATTCGTCGACCCTGATTTTAAAAAGCCGCTCAAGATCAAGTATCTTAATATGGGGCGTGTGAAAGGTGTCAAAAAACTTAATCAACATTTTTTCTCCTTCTATTTTCATTTTTTTTTCATGCGAGGGAGATTTAAATCCCAAAGGAATCCAGGTGGTACGGTAAAGCTCAAGAAGTTTCTTCTTATCGACGGAATTATCAGTGCGGTATTCGTTGTAAAATGCCTGTAACGCGCGATGGATGGAATCACCGAACGAAGCAGCCGAGGAGGCAGTGGTTGGAATTTTAAGGATATATTGATACTTATATAGTAAAGGGCACGTAGTGTACGTAGCCAACTGCGAGTAGGAAATATTGGTAAGGTTCATGGATTGTGTCGGTTCAAGTACTTCGGGTTTTTGATAGTCAAAAATCGAAAGCTGATTTTTTTCTTCCTTTTTTACGGTGAGGAGTGTTTCTATATTTTTTTCTCCCAGCGCCTCCACGACGAACGGTGAAATTTTGCGCTCTCTTTTTGAGTCGCTGTAGTGTTTTGATGCCGACAGGTAGACCAGATCCATTGCCCGGGTCATGCCGACATAAAATAAACGTCGTTCTTCCTCAAGATGATAATCGCCTTGCGGAAGAATTTCTTTTATAAGCTCGGCTGGGATGGGAATGGTCTCCTTCTTTTCGTACGGTGGAAATCTTCCCTGGCTCAAATTTACTAAAAACACAATAGGAAATTCGAGGCCCTTGGCCGCATGAACGGTAAGTATGTTTACTGCATTTTGCAGAACAGCATCCGTTTTGGTAACCATGGGTGATTCACCAAGTTCCATACTCATATCTAAATACTCAACAATGGCAAATACCGATGCATCTTCATGTTCCGACTCGTACGACTTTAATCGGTCAAAGAATGACGATATTGAAAGAGAAATTTTTTCCTCTCCGGCTGTTTTATAGACCGCCAGGTTGTTGAGATAGCGCGAATCTTGAAGGAAATAAAAAAGGATTTGACCTGCGGTCTCCTCCTTCAGCATTTTAAGATGTTTATGAATAAGGGTATATATAAAGTAGAGTTTTTCCCGAGTCTCATTACGAAGCAAGGGAAGATACTTTTTATAAATCATAAATTCTTCGCGGAGAAGCTCGGGTTTGTAGAATGAAAGAATTACCTCTATTGACATAAACAAGGGAAGCGAAATCTTTTTGCAGAAGGCAAGAACATGACTGATATCGCGAGTATCAAGGTTAAACAAAGACATCGTCAGTACACGATAGAGAGAAGGGGAGTCCTCGATGTTTGCCAATACCTTCAGATAGGCGATGAGGTCTTTCACTTCAGGTTGTTTATAAAGTTGGTTGGGACCGAGGAACTGGAAGGGAACACCCTTTAAACTGAGCGCACGCATAATAGGGATCGCATGACTGTTGGCCCGAACGAGTATGGCGAAGTCCGAATAGTCATAGTCCTTTTTTTTCTCCAATATTTTCTTCGCAATTTCATCGGCCTCATCCTCTATTTTTTCACACAACGAGAAGAATACTGACTCTCTTTTTGTCTTATTCGGTGAAACAAGCTCCTTAGAAATACCAAGCTGCGCTTCAAGTGTGTCGGGATCGTTATGTTTAATGAGTCGGTACGAAGTATCAAGAATAGACTGATTTGATCGATAGTTTGTTCTGAGGTTAACCTGTTCTGCGGTCGGATAGTCCTTCATAAAGGTTAAAATATTTGAGATTGAAGCTCCTCGGAATTTATAGATCGCCTGAGAATCGTCACCAACAATAGTTAGTTTCGGTTCAGTTTCTGGCGGGGCAAGGAGCTTAATGAGTTCATACTGAGCAATGTTTGTGTCCTGAAATTCATCCACGAATATATATCGATATTTTTTTTTATAGAGGTCGAGTATATTGCCTCGTTTTTTGAAAAGCTGCAGTGCCTGATAGACAAGATCGGAAAAATCAAGTCGGGCTTCTTTAATCTTCAATTCCTGATATCTTGCGTAAGAGGTAGACAGCTCTTTATATTTCTTAATGTCTTCTTCTTTAGCATCTTCCTTTGTTAAGAGGTCGACAAAATTTTGATAGTCCTTCGGAGTGATACTTTCGTCCTTTAACCGGTCAAAATGCTGTAACAGGGCCTCAATGAATTTGTGTGGGTTTCCGAGTGGTCTGAAGTACTCCAAGTTCATTTGGAATAAATTATTTCTTAAAAAAATAACGGATTCGGCACTCGACATAAGATGGTAGCGTGGTGGTAAGCCAATATGATGGGCATGTTCCTTAAGGACCTGATCTGCAAACGCATGAAATGTACATATAGACATTTGGAATAGGCCATACGGAAGGGATTGATCGACCCGCTCCTCCATCTCACGTGCTGCCTTATCGGTAAAGGTAAGCGCCAGAATTTCGTCAGCCTTGATCTGGTTATCCTTAATGAGGAATTTTATTTTTTCGACGATAACTCGCGTTTTTCCTGTGCCGGCACCGGCAATAACAAGGAGCGGTCCTCCTATATGTTCGATTGCCTTTTTTTGTTCAGTATTCAGGCTAATGACATCATTTCTCATATCGTGTTAAAAAAGTGTAGCAATCTATTCTAGCAGACTAATTTGATCGTTTTACCCAAAAAGCTTCGTAGACTCCACCACACACAAAGAGAGTGAGGAGAACAAAGTACATGAAGCCCATAAACGAAGGACGAAGTTTGAATATCGAAAGTGCATAGTCGATAAGAAGAGGTAGGGTAACTGCGTGGAGGCTAATTTTGAAGACGGTCATGAAGTTAATTTTTTTATGTGTCGGAAGAAAACGGATAAGTACCAGTCCAAGGAGAGAGGCAACGAGAAGATAAAAAAGATTTGCTATCAGCGACCCCAACATAAGAGCAATGAAGAGCATGAGAAGTGCCAGAGGATAAAGAAATGGTAGGATATTTCCCAAAAAAGTGGCATTTTCTGCCCAGGTCAATAATGTATTTTTAGTGATGGTTTGGCTGCCGATCCAAGAAAGAGGAACGGTGTAGATTTTCTGTGTGCTTTTGACTGGCCAAAAAGAAACCGATCGCGCTCCCGCCAATAATAATGAGTTGTATTCATATATTTTTTGAGGATCAGCGGTTTCATCGACAACTGCAATGAGTGTATGTTCATTATCCTTGTTAAGCCACATAAAGTAAGGACGGTCATAGTTTGTGACAAGTCCCCCGCCGCTTAGTGTGATCGTCAAGTTTTTGGGATATGATGCGAGCGACTGAGATAGTCGATGAATGTTTTCACGAAGCCTGAAGGGTGAGATCATACTTGCAATATAAATGAGAAGAAAAAGATTCAAGATCAGAATCAAGGAAATGAAATAGAAAATAGAAGAAAAAATAGATGAGCGGACAAGACGGTGATAAAAAGGGTGATGGGGGATCAAACTATTCTTAAAAGTATCCAAGAAGGTATTGACATTTTTCATCCTAAGCTTTATCATAAAAAAGCGAAAAGGAAAAAGCAATGGCATGCGTTGAGTGTTTGACTTGCAATTTTTTTTCTTTTGGATATAATTTGATCCGTTGTTGTTAATTATTTACTAGTTAATTTTTATACGTATGGCACAAGGTGTATTTCAGAGGAATAAGCCTCATTTGAATATTGGAACGATTGGTCATGTTGATCACGGGAAAACAACCACTACTTCAGCAATCCATTACGTACTCTCTAAAAAAGGACAAGCTCAATTCTTGAAGTATGAAGATATTGATAAAGCTCCCGAGGAAAGAGCACGCGGAGTCACCATCAATCTTCATCACTCAGAATATGAAACAGACAAACGACATTATGCACATATTGATGCGCCAGGACATGCCGATTACATTAAAAACATGATTACCGGTGCCGCCCAAATGGACGGAGCCATTCTTGTTGTTTCTGCGCCCGATGGTCCAATGCCTCAGACACGGGAACACATTCTTCTTGCACGTCAAGTAAACGTGCCAGCAATAGTTGTTTATTTAAATAAAGTCGACATGGTTCAAGACAAGGAAATTCTTGATCTCGTCGAAATGGAAGTGCGCGATCTTCTTAAAAAATACGGATATCCAGGTGATGAAGTACCTGTCATAAAGGGATCTTCACTAAAAGCTCTCTCAGATGATCCTGAATCGGTTAAAGCGATTGAAGAGCTTATGAAGAAGGTTGACGAATATGTTCCTGAGCCAAAACGGCCGGTTGAAGGAGCATTTCTTATGCCTATCGAAGATGTCTTTACTATTCAGGGACGCGGTACCGTGGTAACCGGAAGAGTAGAGCGAGGAGTGTTGAAAGTAAACGATGAAATAGAGATAGTTGGACTGAAGGCAACCAAAAAAACTGTGGTTACCGGAATCGAAATGTTTAGAAAAACCCTTGACGAAGCCCGTGCTGGAGATAATGTCGGCCTTCTTCTTCGAGGAGTCGAAAAAGAAGATGTCGAACGCGGTCAAGTCTTGGCAAAACCGGGATCAATTACTCCCCACACAGAATTTGAGGCGGAAATTTATGTTCTTACCAAAGAAGAAGGTGGAAGACACACACCGTTCTTTAAAGGATATAGACCTCAGTTCTATGTGCGGACCACCGATGTAACCGGAGAAGTAACACTTCCTGCCGGAGTTGAAATGGTCATGCCGGGAGATAACATCAAAATCAGCGCAAAACTCATCTATCCTGTTGCGATGGAGGATGGATTAAAGTTTGCTATTCGTGAGGGCGGACATACAGTCGGCGCCGGCGTAGTCACGAAGGTAATAAAATAATTTCAGTAAAATCAGTTATAATCAGTCACTGTATAGAATCAGTTGAAGTTAGTTACTGATTTTAAACCGATTCTAGCTGATTTTAACTTTTTTAGCACATTTATAGTATGCCAAAGGGAAGAATTCGTATCAGGCTTAAAGCATATGATCATCGGTTAATCGATGAAACCTGTCAGAAGATAGTCGACACGGCTATCCGTACCGGGGCATCTATTATTGGGCCCATTCCCCTACCTACCCGAGTTGAGGTGTATGTTGTAAATAAATCTACATTTATTGACAAGGACTCGCGGGAACATTTTGGATTAAAGATTCATAAACGACTGATCGATATAGTTAATCCGACGAACCAAACAATTGACTCTCTTATGCATTTGGAACTTCCAGCAGGCGTTGAAGTAGAAGTAAAAATGTAATTGAATTTCTTCTTGACCATGAGATGAGATTGTTATATAATGTAGTCCGATGTTCATTTTCCAATGTATGGAAAATAGATTTTAAACATCAGATTGGATTTTGTTCGGGAGCCCCAATCTGGGGCTTTTTTTTTGCAAAATACTATGCCAGCATTTATCCTTGGAGAAAAAAAAGAACAATCTCAATTGTTCACCGAACAGGGAAATTTAATCCCGACTACCTTTATTAGGACATCTCCTTGTTTTATAGTCGGTGTAAAGTCAACACCTACCTATAATCATTTTTCCGTTCAACTTGGTTTTGGCCAGGTCAAAACGATTAAAAAGACCAGGCTTGGTATTTTAAAAAAAGCGGGGATAAAGACCCCGCTCCGTTTTTTAAAGGAGTTTCGTCTTGAGCGATTTGGTACCGCGGTAAAATACATTGAAGAAGAAGGAAAAAAAGGAGTCCAAATAAATGATCTTAAACTTTTTGTCGGAACCGAAATCAAACCCCCAGTTCTTTTTAAAATAGGCGACAAACTTGTTGTGTCCGGCGTCTCCAAAGGAAAAGGATTTCAGGGCGTAGTCAAACGTCATGCCTTTGCTGGTGGACCGCGCACCCATGGTCAGTCAGATCGTGAACGCGCTCCAGGATCAATCGGTCAAACAACTACTCCGGGTCGTGTGTTCAAAGGAAAGCGAATGGCAGGAAGAATGGGTGGAGTTCGTACCACGATTAAAAATGTCGAAATAGTGGGGGTAACCGATGAAGGAATTGTGGTAAAAGGATCAATCCCCGGAGCAAAGAGCGGACTTATAGAAATAAAGAAATTTGATTAATTATATGGTAAAAGAAACAACTACAACCCGAAAGCCGAGAGGCCCCGTCATTAAGCTTCTTGATGTTACCGGTCAGGAAGCTGGAGAAAAAACTCTCCCCAAAGAGCTCCTTATGGTAAAAACTAATAAGGCTCTTCTCGCACAGTATGTCCGTGTATATCAGGCAAATAAACGGCAAGGAAATGCTTCGACCAAGACACGGGGACAAGTGGTAGGATCAACCAGGAAGATTTATCGACAAAAGGGTACGGGAAAAGCACGTCATGGAGATATAAAGGCGCCGATTTTTGTTGGAGGAGGTGTCGTCGGTGGTCCAACCCCCCGCGACTATCATCTTAAAATGAATAAGAAGCAGAAAAAACAAGCTCTTCGTGAAGCTTTCTCCCTTAAGCTTCATGAAAATAATATCTTCGGTTTATCGGATACCTTCCTTACTATCGAACCAAAAACAAAAATAATCGCCGCCTTTCTTAAAAAAGCCCATATGGATGAAAAGAAAGTCATGATCGTTCTTCCAAAAGAGGAAAATGCCAATCTTCAGAGAGCAGCGCGCAACATTGAGTCTCTACAATTAGAAAAAGCCGATTCTTTCAATCCCTATTCCCTCTTGTCATCTCAATTTGTTCTTATCTCCGAGAAGGCTATCCCTGATGTTATCAGTAGATTAACCTCATAATTTATGAATACCACATCGATCATCATTAAGCCGATCTTAACGGAAAAGGCAACCGGTAAGTCACAAAAAAATATATATACGTTTGAAGTAAGTTTAAAAGCAAATAAGCATACCGTAAAGGAAGCATTAGTGCGTCTTTACAAAGTTAAAGTCGGATCAGTAACCCTTCTCGTTAGGAAAGGGAAGGAAAAAAAGGTCGGCCGGCGAATGCGCGCCAAAAAACAGGCCGATAAAAAAATAGCCTACGTTACGGTTACAGAAGGAACTATCAGTTTATTTCCTAAGCCATAATCCATGAAACGCTTAATAGTACGGTCTACCAGTGAACCGCAAAAACAGCTCATTCATATCCTGAAAAAACATTCAGGACGTGATTCTTCAGGTAGTGTTTCGGTAAGACACCAGGGAGGCCGTCAGAAAAGATATTACCGGGATATTGATTTCAAACGAGATAAAAAAGACATAAAAGCAAAGGTAATAGCTATCGAATACGATCCAAATCGCAATGCAAACATAGCACTCGTCGAATACGCAGATAAGGAAAAGCGCTATATCATCCATCCATTGGGATTGAAGGTAGGAGACGAAATTATCTCAAGCGCGGGAGCGGAAATTAAGGTAGGCAACAGTCTTCCTTTAAAAAACATTCCTCTGGGGATAGAAGTCCATAATATAGAACTGTATCCTGGCCAGGGCGGCAAAATGATCCGTGGCGCAGGAACGGTAGCTGTCGTAATCGCAAAGGAAGATAAATATGTACATCTTAAGTTACCTTCGGGTGAGGTTAGGAAATTTTTTACCGATTCTCTTGCCACTATCGGCAAAGTTGGGAACATAGAGCATAAAGATGAGATTATCGGGAAGGCAGGACGAAAAATTCATATGGGTATCAGACCCACCGTTCGTGGAACGGCACAAAATCCAAGAAGTCATCCTCATGGAGGTGGAGAAGGCCGTTCAGGTGAAGGCATGCATCCTAAAACACCATGGGGCAAGTCTGCACGAGGCACTCGAACGAGAAACAAACGGAAATGGAGTTCAATGTTAATTGTTAAGAGAAGGAAATAAATATGGAATCACGCGCTACTTTCAAAAACGTTAAAGCATCACCAAAAAAACTGCGGTTTCTTTTGCCAGAACTGAAAAAAATGTCCCCGTCGCGGGCTGTTGACCATTTGTTTTACAGCAATAAAAAAGGAGCGAGAATACTCTATAAGATAGTTAGATCGGCGATGGCAAATGCGAAGGCTACTTTAAAAACCGATGAGCATTTGCTACAATTTAAAGCTTTATCTGTAGATGAAGGGAATACTTTAAAAAGATATAAGGCAGGAGGGAAGGGCAACGTTAAGCCAATTGCGCGCGAGTTTTCTCACGTTACAGTGATTTTGGAAGCGGTAAAGACTGCACCAAAGGCCATTGAAAAGCCAGCTCTTCCGGAGGCAAAAAAAGAAGTACTTGTCAAAAAAGAACAAGCTGCACCGGTCAAAAAAACAGAAAAAAAGGTTACCAGTAAGAAAGCAAAAAAATAAATGGGACAAAAAGTACATCCACGAGGTTTGCGAATGGGAATTGTCTATAACTGGAGTTCCCGATGGTTTTTTACTCAAAAAAAAGCCTATCGTGATGCTCTGACGAAAGATATCCATATTCGAAAAAAACTTATGGCAAAGCTGAGTTTTGCTTCAATAACACAGGTTGAGGTTGAACGTGCCATTAACAAGATGACGCTTATTCTTTATTCGGTCAAACCAGGAATGATTATTGGCCGGGGTGGAAAAGGACTCGAAGATATTAAGAAGTATATTGCCGACTATCTTCACATTACGCCTAAATCCAAAGAAGCAAAGATGGATATTAAAATTGAGCCAGTCAAGAAACCATATCTTAATGCATATTACGTTTCGCAGACTATTGCGGAAAAATTAGTTCGCAACTTTCCTCATCGCTCCACTATTCACAATGCCATGAATCGGGTAATAGAGGCCGGAGGTAAAGGAGTAAAAATACAGGTAGGAGGAAGAATAAATGGTGCAGAAATTTCACGAAGGGAAAAATATTTCCAGGGTACCATTCCTACCTCAACCATTCGAGAGGACGTGGATTTTGCTCGGTATCCCGCGTTGACAAAATCAGGATACATTGGGGTAAAAGTTTGGATTTGTAAATAATATATGTTGGCACCAAAGCGTCAAAAATACCGGAAGCAGTTCAGAGGAATGTGGAGAAAGATTGCCGTAAAAGGAGAACGTCTTAATTTTGGCACCTATGGATTAAAAACGATGACAACCGGCTGGATAAAAGATCGTGAAATCGAGGCATCACGCGTAGTTATGGCTCGGGCAACCAAAAAAATAGGTAAGTTCTGGATCCGGATTTTTCCTGATAAGCCCTTTACAAAAAAACCACCGGAAGTTACCATGGGCGCGGGTAAGGGAGATGTCGCTTATTTTGTGGCGTCTGTTTCTCCCGGAAGAGTCCTTTTTGAAGTAGATGGCTTGAGCGACGCTGAGAGTATGGATGTCTTACGGGCAGTTGCCTCAAAGTTATCGGTTAAAACTAAAGTTGTTTCAAGACTATGAAAAAATCCCTTAAAGAATTAATGAACAAATCGGTGGGCGAACTTACCCGTGAGAAGAATGATCTGCGGGATGAGGTTACTAAACTTATGCTTGATATGAAAGTGAATAAGCCAAAAAATACTAACCAGATATCACCGAAGAAAAAACGGATCGCCTTAATTAGCACATTACTTACTGAGAAAATGAAGAAGGAGATAGTTTCAAAATAATTTATGGCACAAACACAGATCGGTACAGTGGTTTCGACAAAAATGCAGAAGACGGTAGTCGTTTCTGTCTTGAGGAAACTAAGACACCCAAAATATCAGAAAGTCATTGTCCGCCATCGAAAATTCAAAGCGCATAATGAGAACCCTGATATTAAAGAAGGCGATCTGGTCATGATCAGAGAGTCGAGACCTTATTCTAAAGATACCCATTTCGAGGTCGTTGAGAAAGTTGAGAAAAAATAACCTATGTTACAGTTAAGAACACTATTAAACGTAGCAGATAACACCGGCGCCAAAAAAGCATACATGGTCGGAATGCCCGGGAAGGGAAATCGGAAAATAGCGTACGTTGGCGACATTATAAATGTTGTCGTTAAGTCTGCTATTCCATATGCTCAGGTAAAAGACGGAGATATTTTACCGGCGGTTGTAGTGAGAACCCGAAAGGAAAGACGGAGATCGGACGGGAGCTATATACGTTTTGACGACAATGCATGCGTTATTCTCTTGGCGAAGGAAACAAGAGATCCTAAAGGGACTCGTATATTCGGTCCTATCGCGAAGGAAGTAAAGGATGCCGGTTTTAATAAAATCGCGAGTCTCGCCGAGGAAATGTATTAATAAAAAACATATACTATGAAACTTAAAAAAGGAGACAAAATAAAAGTAATCAGCGGAAAAGATAAAGGGCGTGACGGGGTCATCGATCGAGTATATAGTGCAAGAAATAAGATACTCGTGCCGGGCGTAAATATGTATAAAAAACACGTTAAAAAGAATGAAAAGATGCCGCAGGGAGGTATTGTAGACGTACCCCGTCTTCTCGATGCATCAAAGGTAATGCTTGTCTGTCCAAAGTGTGGTAAGCGGACACGGGTGGGTTATCAGATTAAAAACGGTAAAAAAGCACGCATTTGTAAAACGTGCGAGAAAGTTATTTAAGATAAGCGCTTATGTCATTTAAAGATACATACAATAAGGAATTAAAGAAGAAGCTCATCGAAGAGCTGAAGCTTACCAATGTAATGGAGGCTCCGAAAATGCTCAAGGTCGTGATCAATGTTGGAGCCGGGGAGGCAGTCAGTAATAAGAATGTAATCGATAAGATCTATGAACAGATTACGCTTATCGCCGGACAAAAACCGGTAATTACTAAGGCAAAGAAGTCGGTGTCGGCGTTCAAAATTAGAAAAGGCCTTCCGATAGGAGTAAAAGTAACCCTTCGGGGGGAGAAAATGTATAGTTTTGTAGAGAAATTCACCAAGGTAGTTATTCCGGGACTGAGAGACTTTAGGGGAATTGCGGAACAAAGCGTTGATCAAAACGGCAATCTTAACATCGGTTTGACTGAGCAAACGCTTTTTCCCGAGATAGAGTTCGATAAAATTGATAAAATAAGGGGCTTGGAAGTAACCATCGTTACAAACGCAAGGAACCGTGAGAAAGGAAAAAAACTATTCGAGTTACTTGGCATACCATTTAGGAAGCTTTAATCTATGGCTAAAACATCTGATGAAGTAAAATTTCGAAAAAAACAAAAGTATGAGGTTCGCGTGAAAAATCGCTGTCCTTTTTGTGGACGCTCGCGAAGTTATATGAGGCGTTTCGGTATGTGCAGAATTTGTTTTAGGGAAAAAGCATTGATGGGAGAAATTCCCGGAGTTAGAAAAATTTCCTGGTAACTATGAGTAGATCATCAAAAAAAGGCCCGTACATCGATCAAAAGCTTTTGAAGAAGGTTATGGTGCAGAAAAATACCAACGACAGAAGTGTTATCAATACTTGGTCACGCGATTCACAGATTGCGCCCGAATTTGTAGGACATAAGTTGGGTGTGCATAACGGTAAAAAGTTTATTGAAGTTTTAATTTCCGAGACGATGGTAGGTCACCGGTTAGGTGAATTTTCCCTAACTCGTACCTTCAGAAGTCATGGAAAAGTTACAAAGAAAGTTCTCGAGGCAACCTAATCTTATGGAAAATGCAGTAAACGATCTTATTATTCGGATAAAGAATGGATATATGGCCGGTTTGCCAGAAATCACCATGCCTCAGTCTGTTTTTCGAGAGGCAGTTCTCGTTAAACTGGCAAAGCTCTCATACATACAGAGCGTAAAAAAAGAAAAAAATACGTTACGAGTAGAGCTTCTCTATACTCAGCATACCCCACGGGTGACCGATGTAAAGATATTCTCTAAACCCGGAAGACGACACTACGTTTCCTATAAGGACTTAAAAGCCGTGGTTGGAGGATTGGGTCATTCTATTCTTTCTACTCCAAAAGGCATTCTTTCTAACATTGAAGCGAGAAAAGAAAAAGTAGGCGGTGAATTACTATTCAGCATCTGGTAACACTATGTCAAAAATAGGACAAAAAACAATCAAAGTCCCTCAAGCAGTAACCGTTGAAATAACCGGCAACATTGTCAATGTGAAGGGACCGCAAGGCGCGATTACTTTGACTGTTCCTTCTAAAATTGAAATCAAAAAAGAAGGCGAAGTTCTTACAGTTACTCGTAAAAACGACGAAAAAAGAACGCGTTCTCTGCATGGACTTTATCGTCAATTGGTGTATGATGCGGTAACAGGTACTGAAACGCCGTGGCAAAAACGGATGGAAGTAGTAGGAACCGGATATAACGTTAAACTTCAGGGCGAAGATTTGTTATTTAAGGTAGGTTATTCCCATAACGTAATCTTTAAAAAGGTAGCGGGTATAAGTTTTAAAGTTGAGGGCAATAATAAAGTTATTGTTGCAGGTGCCGATAAGCAACTTGTTGGCCAGGTCGCATATCAAATTAAAATTATTAAAAAACCCGATGCCTATAAAGGCAAGGGTATCCGTTACGAAGGAGAGCAGTTACGAATTAAGCCCGGCAAGAAAGCAAAAGCAGCTGGAGCACCGGCATAACCTATGAGTAACGTTACCATTGATCGTACACTACGAAGAAAAAGACGAATTCGAGCTGGAATAAAAGGTACAAGAACCATGCCTCGCATGTCTGTGCATAGATCTAATCGATATATTTATATTCAGGCAATAGATGATGAGGCGCGGAAAACGCTCGTATCCTTTTCCAGTCTGCAAACAACCAAAAAAAATAAAACGGCAATAGTTAAAAAAACGCAGATGGCGAAGGAAGTAGGACAGGCGATGGCTAAACTGCTTCTCGAGAAACAGATCAAAACATGCGTTTTTGATAGAAGTTCCTATGCATATAAAGGTAGGGTAAAGGCACTCGCGGAAGGACTCCGTGAAGGCGGAATTAAAGTTTAATTTTTTTGACTTATATGATAGATACACCTATGAAAAATCCGGTTGAAGAGGGAAAAATGGAGGAGAGAGTACTTTTAATAAAGCGTGTATCCAAAAAGACAACGGGTGGTAACTATGTTACTTTTTCTGCACTCGTGGTAGTGGGAGACCGAAAAGGAAAGGTAGGAATTGGCGTAGGACGGGCTCAAGAAGTACCTCCCGCTATCCAAAAGGCGATCAAGCAAGCAAAGAAAAAAATGATTACGGTTCCGATGTACAAAAATTCCTTACCCCATGAGATACAATTAAAATATAAGGCAGCATTTATTTTGTTAAAGCCCGCACCCGAAGGAACCGGACTTAAGGTAGGGAGTGTGGCTCGGGTTATTTTAGATCTTGCCGGAGTGAGCAATGCATCGGGTAAAATTATTGGTAGTCGAAATCAAACCGTCAATACCTTTGCAGTTATGGAGGCACTAACGAAGTTAAAACAGAAGAATTAATATGAATACATTTTTAACCACCCTTCCATCTACGGTCTACAAAAAGAAGAAAAGACTAGGTAGAGGTTTAGGTAGCGCTAAAGGTGCCAAATCCGGACGGGGGACAACGAGACATCAAAAGGCACGCCAGAGCATTCCCAATCATTTTGAGGGGGGTCAGGGTAGAATGGTTAAAAGATTTCCTCTACTTCGGGGAAAAGGAAGAAATAAACCGAGTCAGATACGACCTTATGTAGTAACATTGTCGGACTTGAATGCATTTAAAGAAGGAGCAACTGTAGATGTCGCCGAACTCGTAAAAAAAGAAATCGTAGATCAGGATGCAACTAAAAAAGGAGTAAAGATTCTCGCTACAGGTACATTAAACCGAAAACTCATCGTAAAAATTCCTGTCTCTCAATCTGCAGCTGCCGCCATTAAGGATAAGCACGGCGAAGTACAGCTATGAAAGAGATAACCGATAAAATTAAACTGCTTTTTCGTGATCCGGAACTGAAACGGAAAACCCTTTTTACGCTTTTCATCTTCCTGGCATTCCGGATATTTGCCTTTTTGCCAGTTCCCGCTATTAATTTGCCTCGACTACGGGATCTTTTTGCCGGGAATCAGTTTTTATCACTCCTCGATATTTTTTCCGGCGGTACGCTCGTCAACTTTTCTGTTATGGCCCTGGGATTAAATCCTTATATCAATGCCTCAATTGTTATTCAGCTTCTCTCGGTTTTGTTTCCTCAGCTTGAAGCACTTTCTAAAGAAGGCGAGTACGGAAGGCATAAACTAAATCAATATACGCGAATGCTCACCGTGCCCTTAACATTAGTGCAGGCAGTTGGCATATTTATTCTTCTTAAAAATCAAAAGGTAATCGGCGCTTTGTCACCGATAGAATTTATATCGTTTATCCTAACCTTAGCGGCAGGTACATTTATACTTGTTTGGTTTGGCGAACTCATTTCTGAATATGGTTTAGGAAACGGTGTATCGCTTCTTATTTTTGCAGGAATCGTGGGGAGGATACCTATCGTTTTTGGTCGAACTATAACTGTGGTAAATCAGGAGCTTCTGTTTAATATCATTATTTTTGCAGTCTTAGCCGTTTTGGTCATTGCCTCCATAGTATTTATAAATGAGGCGGTGCGGCGGATCCCGGTCTACTATGCAAAACGGATTCGTGGAAACCGTATGTATCAGGGGGCGAGCAACTACCTTCCCTTAAAATTAAATCAAGCTGGTGTCATACCTATCATTTTCGCCGTGTCCTTCGTCTTGTTTCCTCAGATGGTAGGAAACTTTCTTCTCTACTCGAAAAATCCTACCATTGCTTCTTTTGCTTCTTTTCTCGTGAAAACATTTTCTCCCACTGGTTTTTTCTATAATTTTTTCTATTTTATCCTGGTCATAGGATTTACTTACTTTTACACCATCGTAATTTTCAATCCTAAAAAAATCGCTGACGAAATTCAAAAAAACGGCGGGTTTATTCCGGGTATTCGTCCAGGCACTGCGACAAAAGAATATTTACAAAAAGTTCTGTATCGGATTACCAGCGTTGGTGCATTTTTTCTGGGCACGATTGCAGTGCTTCCTGCTCTTTTGTCTAAGGTTACCGGTTTAACCGATCTCGTGATTGGAGGAACCGGAATACTTATCGTAGTTTCAGTTATTCTTGAGACATTTAAAATGATAGAGTCACAGCTTATTTCCAGAAGTTACGATAAATTTGTCCGTTAACGTATAGTTATTAATTCAGCAGCAAAAACATATGGCTAAAAAAGGTTCACGCATACTTTTAGGACTAACCTGTACTGTCTGCAAAAGACAGAACTATGTCTTTCCAGCACATTGGGATCCTAAGCTTAGAATTCCACGTGGACAAGTTGTC